>OKDL01000028.1_pt1 | contig 89956 bp, 68 predicted proteins | sample 1610911 | NCBI WGS metagenome assembly OKDL01 (sample SAMN04436696, study PRJEB24849) | human gut metagenome | biome: human gut; feature: NICU; material: stool | host: Homo sapiens | place: USA: Saint Louis, MO | collected 2010-07-30
GCTCACCCGTAGGCCGGATAAGGCGTTCACGCCGCATCCGGCGGTTGTGCACCGGTGCCAGATGCGCCGCTACGCGTCTTATCATGCCGACAAAACCGCGCTCACCCGTAGGCCGGATAAGGCGTTCACGCCGCATCCGGCGGTTGTGCACCGGAGCCAGATGCGCCGCTACGCGTCTTATCATGCCGACAAAACCGTGCTCACCCGTAGGCCGGATAAGGCGTTCACGCCGCATCCGGCAATATGCACCGATGCCGGATGCCTACATCAACGCCCCCATTATCTTCAACTCCAGCTCATCCGGCACTTCGTTATACGACAGCACATGCAGCCCTGGTGCAAACAACCTTGCGTAGCGCGCCAGCAAAGGGCGCAGCTGCGGCGGCACCAGCAGCACCGGATCTTTCCCCGCCGCTTTCATCTGCTCCTTCACCTGCGGCATCGTGATCTGAAACTGGTTGAGCATATTCGGGTCCACCGGCACGCTATCGAGCATCACTTTGCCGGCCTGTTGCGCCTGATTCACCATGTTGGTCAGCAGATTTTCCAGCTCATTATTCAGCGTATACACCGTCAGCTCCTGCTTGCGAACGAACGGATGGGTAATGCTGCGCCGCAGCGCCAGGCGCACATCGGCCGCCAGCAGAATATGATCTTTAGTCACCGCACTACTGGCGACCAACACGGTGGCGATGGTGACGATATCGCGCAGGGAAACGCCTTCAGTCAGTAGCGCCCGGTACACTTTCAGCAACTGGCTGTAATTGAGCGCCGCGCTCAAATCTTCCGCCAGTCGCGGTGCCATCGACGACAAACGGTTATGCAGCTGAGTAATATCGTCATAGTTAAATAAATCAGGAATATAGCTGCGCACAATCTTATTCACATGGGTGGCAATTACGCTGGCGCTGTCGATCACCTGATACCCCATATTCAGCGCCTTCGCTTTCTGCGCGGGCTGAATCCAGGTGACCGGCATCCCGTACGCCGGGTCGTTCCCCAGCACGCCGTCTATCTCGCCGTAGGTTTCGCTGGAGGGCAGGGCCATCAGTTTATCCGCCGGAATATCCGCTTCATCAGCCTTAATGCCGTTGATGAAAATAGCGTACTGGCTGGGCTTGAGGCGGAAGTTTTCCCGAATACGGATCTCCGGCAGCAGCACGCCGTTGCCGTCGGAAATCACCTGACGTACGCCGCGAATACGCTGGGTGAGCGGGTTGCCCTGCGCTTTATCCACCAGCGCCACCAGTTTGTAGCCGCGGCTTAAACTGATAGGTTCGATCAGCGGAATAGTTTCCCAACTGACCTGTTGCTCGCTGGTTTCTGTCATCGTACGGGTTAGCGTTTCGAGGCTTTTCTCTTCCGCCTCCGCCGCTTGCGGGCGCTTGCTCATCCGCCAGCCGGTAAAACCAAGCAGGGCGCTGAACATCAGGAACGGGAAATGCGGCATTCCCGGCACCACCGCCAGCACGAACATAATTCCAGTGGCGGTGTAGAGAACCGACGGGCTTGCCAGCAACTGATTACGCACGTCATGGGCGATATCACCGTTATCGCTGACGCGGGTGACGATAATCGCCGCCGCGGTGGAGAGCAGCAGGGAAGGGATCTGTGCCACCAGTCCGTCGCCGATGGTCATCAACACATATTGCTGGAAGGCGGCGTCGGCGCTCAGGTTGTATTTGAAGATGCCGATACAGACGCCGCCGATCAGGTTGATCGCCAGAATCATCATCCCGGCGATGGCGTCCCCGCGCACAAATTTTGATGCCCCGTCCATTGCGCCGTAGAAATCGGCCTCGCTGGCGACATCTTTACGCCGGGTCTGCGCCTGCGCCTGATTGATCAACCCGGCGTTAAGGTCGGCGTCAATCGCCATCTGTTTGCCGGGCATCGCGTCCAGGGTAAAGCGGGCAGAAACCTCGGAAATACGCTCGGCCCCCTTGGTGACGACGATAAAGTTGATTGTCAACAGCGTCAGTAAATCCGAGCGTGAAAGCATTATCGCCGCGCTGCACGGGCAGTCGATTTTTAACGGTGGTGGGCTGTCGCCGTTAAATAAAATCAGCCCGTCTCATCCGCCAAAACCTGCCACCGTGGCGGTGCCGGAAGAGACGGAGAAAAAAGCGCGCGACGTCAACGAGAAAACGGCGCTGCTGAAGAAGAAATCCGCCACCGAGCTTGGCGAGCTGGCAACCAGTATCAATACCATCGCCCGTGATGCGCATATGGAAGCGAATCTGGAGATGGAGATTGTTCCCCAGGGATTACGCGTGCTGATTAAAGACGACCAGAACCGCAATATGTTCGAACGCGGCAGCGCGAAGATTATGCCGTTCTTTAAAACTTTGCTGGTGGAGCTTGCGCCAGTGTTCGACTCGCTCGATAACAAAATTATTATTACCGGGCATACCGATGCGATGGCCTACAAAAACAATATCTACAACAACTGGAACCTTTCGGGCGATCGCGCGCTTTCAGCTCGTCGGGTGCTGGAAGAGGCCGGAATGCCGGAAGATAAAGTGATGCAGGTAAGTGCAATGGCGGACCAGATGCTGCTGGATGCCAAAAATCCGCAAAGCGCGGGCAACCGGCGCATTGAGATTATGGTGCTGACCAAAAGTGCATCCGATACGCTGTATCAATACTTTGGTCAGCATGGGGATAAAGTGGTGCAGCCGCTGGTGCAAAAGCTGGATAAGCAGCAGGTGCTTTCGCAGCGAACGCGTTAAATGCTGAATCTTTACGCATTTCTCAAACCCTGAAATCACTGTATACTTTACCAGTGTTGAGAGGTGAGCAATGCGTAAAATCATTCATGTGGATATGGACTGCTTTTTCGCAGCGGTGGAGATGCGCGATAATCCCGCCCTGCGCGATATCCCTATTGCTATTGGCGGCAGCCGCGAACGACGGGGGGTGATCAGCACCGCCAATTATCCCGCGCGTAAATTTGGCGTACGTAGCGCTATGCCGACAGGGATGGCGCTCAAATTATGCCCGCATCTCACCTTGCTTCCAGGGCGCTTTGACGCCTACAAAGAAGCCTCAAATCATATCCGCGAAATTTTCTCGCGCTATACCTCGCGCATTGAACCGTTATCACTGGATGAAGCCTATCTCGATGTCACCGATAGCGTCCATTGCCACGGTTCTGCGACCCTCATCGCCCAGGAAATCCGCCAGACGATCTTCAACGAGCTGCAACTGACGGCGTCTGCGGGCGTTGCGCCGGTCAAGTTTCTCGCCAAAATCGCCTCCGACATGAATAAACCCAACGGCCAGTTTGTGATTACGCCGGCAGAAGTTCCGGCATTTCTGCAAACCTTACCGCTGGCAAAAATTCCCGGCGTCGGCAAAGTCTCGGCGGCAAAACTGGAAGCGATGGGGCTGCGGACCTGCGGTGATGTGCAAAAGTGTGATCTGGTGATGCTGCTTAAACGCTTTGGCAAATTTGGCCGCATTTTGTGGGAGCGTAGTCAGGGCATTGACGAACGCGATGTTAACAGCGAACGGTTGCGAAAATCCGTCGGCGTGGAACGCACGATGGCGGAAGATATTCATCACTGGTCTGAATGTGAAGCGATCATCGAGCGGCTTTACCCTGAACTGGAGCGTCGTTTGGCAAAGGTAAAACCTGATTTGCTGATTGCCCGCCAGGGGGTGAAATTAAAGTTCGACGATTTTCAGCAAACCACCCAGGAACACGTCTGGCCGCGGCTGAATAAATCTGATCTAATCGCCACCGCGCGTAAAACCTGGGATGAACGCCGCGGCGGGCGCGGTGTGCGACTGGTGGGGCTGCATGTGACGTTGCTTGACCCGCAAATGGAAAGACAACTGGTGCTGGGATTATGAATAACATACAAATAAGAAACTATCAGCCTGGTGATTTTCAGCAACTATGCGCTATTTTCCTTCGAGCTGTTACGATGACGGCGAGTCAGCACTATTCTCCACAGCAAATTGCCGCCTGGGCGCAGATTGACGAATCTCGCTGGAAGGAGAAACTCGCGAAATCACAAGTGCGGGTTGCAGTTATTAATGCACAACCGGTTGGTTTTATTACCCGCATTGGACATTATATCGATATGCTATTTGTTGAACCGGAATACACCCGACGCGGAGTTGCCAGCGCTTTGTTAAAACCATTGATTAAGTCTGAATCCGAACTTACGGTGGACGCCAGCATAACCGCAAAACCCTTTTTTGAACGTTATGGTTTTCAGACAGTTAAGCAGCAGCGCGTTGAATGCCGGGGAACGTGGTTTACTAATTTTTATATGCGATATAAACCGCAACATTAAATCCAGCTTGCAATGAAAATAACGCCCGTCTAGTATGTGCGCGTTTTCTTATTCCACAAACTGCAAGGAGGTAAATCATGACAAATCCTTTATCAATGACTCTTTGCAGACCTTTCCAGGATTAATTCTTTTTTCTTGCCCTGGATTCGTCTGCCATTTCCTGATTTTTATTCATAAATGGAATGGTACATGGGCAAATATATTCGTCCCTTATCCGATGCGGTATTTACCATCGCATCTGATGACCTGTGGATCGAGAGTTTAGCGATCCAACAATTACACACCACGGCAAATTTACCCAACATGCAGCGCGTTGTGGGGATGCCAGATTTACATCCCGGACGCGGCTACCCGATTGGCGCAGCGTTCTTCTCTGTTGGTCGTTTTTACCCGGCACTGGTCGGCAATGATATCGGCTGCGGCATGGCGCTATGGCAAACAGATATTCTCGCTCGCAAATACAACGCCGATAAGTTTGAAAAGCGATTATCAGATCTGGATGACGTTGCTGAAGAAAGCTGGCTGGAGGAAAACCTGCCGTCAGCATTTGCACAGCATCCGTGGCGCAACTCGCTTGGCTCCATCGGTGGCGGTAACCACTTCGCAGAACTGCAACAGATTGATCAAATTATCGACGCGGAACTGTTTGCACTGGCTGGTCTGGATGCGCAGCATCTGCAACTGCTGATTCATAGCGGCTCGAGGGGATTGGGGCAGTCTATTTTACAGCGGCATATTGCCTCGTTTTCGCATCATGGTTTGCCTGAAGGCAGTGACGACGCGCTACGGTATATTGCGGAACATGACGATGCGCTGGCGTTTGCGCGTATTAATCGCCAGCTGATCGCTTTGCGCATAATGCAACAAGTTAAGGCCACCGGAAGTCCGGTTCTGGATGTGGCGCATAACTTTGTTAGCGCGTGCCAAATCGGCGATCAACAGGGCTGGTTGCATCGTAAAGGCGCCACGCCGGATGACAACGGTCTGGTGATTATTCCCGGTTCACGCGGCGATTACTCCTGGCTGGTTAAACCTGTTGCGAACGAAAAAACGCTCCACTCGCTGGCGCATGGGGCGGGGCGTAAATGGGGGCGCACCGAGTGTAAAGGGCGTCTGGCAGCGAAATACACGGCGACGCAACTCTCGCGGACTGAACTTGGCAGTCGGGTAATTTGTCGCGATAAACAACTCATCTTTGAAGAAGCGCCACAAGCCTATAAATCGGCTGAAAGCGTGGTGCAATGTCTGGTGCTGGCTGGGTTAATTATTCCTGTCGCGCGACTGCGCCCGGTGCTGACGCTCAAAAACAGTGGAGGGAAAAAAGGATGATCTTGCTACAACTCTCCTCTGCTCAGGGGCCGGAAGAATGTTGTCTCGCAGTGAAAAAAGCACTGGACAGGCTGATTAAAGAAGCTACCCGACAGGACGTCGCGGTAACGGTGCTGGAAACAGAAACGGGTCGCTACTCTGACACACTGCGTTCGGCGCTGATTTCTCTGGATGGCGATAACGCATGGGCTCTAAGCGAAAGCTGGTGCGGCACTATCCAGTGGATTTGTCCGAGTCCGTATCGGCCTCATCATGGGCGCAAAAACTGGTTTCTGGGCATTGGGCGTTTTACCGCTGATGAGCAGGAACAATCGGATGCAATCCGTTATGAGACGCTGCGTTCGTCAGGGCCGGGCGGTCAACATGTCAATAAAACCGACTCGGCGGTACGCGCCACGCATCTGTCATCCGGTATTAGCGTGAAGGTTCAGTCAGAGCGCAGTCAGCATGCTAACAAACGGCTGGCGCGATTACTGATTGCCTGGAAGCTGGAACAACAGCAACAGGAAAATAGCGCGGCGCTGAAATCGCAGCGGCGAATGTTCCATCACCAGATTGAACGAGGCAACCCGCGACGAACGTTCACAGGGATGGCTTTTATCGAAGGATAATGAAGGATGAAACTGCCGGAAGGCGATTAAACGCCATCCGGCAGCAAATCAAATAATTACTTCGCCGGAATTTCTTTCAGCAGTTCAGTCAGCAGTGTCCAGTAATGGCCAACGCTTTCGATATGAACTTGCTCATCCGGAGAGTGTGGACCGGTGATGGTTGGCCCGATAGACACCATGTCCATTTCCGGATACGGTTTTTTGAACAGACCACATTCCAGGCCCGCGTGGATAATCTGGATGTTCGGCGTTTTGTTGAACAGACGCTGATAGGTTTCACGTACCAGATGCATTACCGGAGAGTTAGCGTCCGGCTGCCAGCCAGGATATGCGCCTTTTGCTTCTGTTTTCGCACCTGCCAGTTTACCCAGTGAATCCAGCATGCTCACTACGTAGTCTTTACCGCTGTCGATCAGAGAACGGATCAGGCAGTGAATTTCTACGTTATTGTCGGTCATGGTCACCACACCGACGTTCAGGGAGGTTTCGACCACACCTTTTGCCACGTCGGAGTTGCGGATCACACCGTTCGGGGTGGCGTTCAGCAGACGAATAAAGGTATCGCGAGATTTCGCCGTTAATGCAGCTTTGTCGTTCGCTACGGAGTCCAGCAGCAATGCCAGATTCTTCTCTTTTTCTGCCAGTTCGTTTTTCAGGATCTCCTGATAGGTATCCACCAGAGATTTCAGGGCGTCGACTTTATCAGCTGCGACAGCAATGGTCGCAAAGGCTTCACGCGGGATGGCGTTACGCAGTGTGCCGCCGTTGAAATCAATAAGGCGCAGGTCCAGTTCTTCTGCATGACCCGCCAGGAAGCGCACCAGCAGTTTGTTGGCATTACCCAGGCCAACGTGGATTTCACCGCCGGAGTGACCGCCTTTCAGACCTTTTAAGGTTAACTTGAAGGTTTCAAAACCAGCTGGAACCGCTTCACGATCTAAATGCAGGTTGGAGGTGAAGTCGATACCTCCCGCACAACCCATGTAGATTTCACCTTCTTCTTCGGAGTCGGTGTTAATCAGAATATCAGCCTGCAACCAGTTGCTCTGTAAGCCAAAAGCACCGTCCATACCGGCTTCTTCGGTCATGGTCAGCAGCACTTCCAGCGGGCCGTGAACCACGTTTTCGTCAGCCAGAACCGCCAGTGCAGAGGCCATACCAATGCCGTTATCCGCACCCAGCGTGGTGCCGCGTGCTTTAACCCATTCGCCATCAATATAAGGCTGGATAGGATCTTTGGTGAAGTCATGCACGGTGTCGTTATTTTTTTGCGGCACCATATCGAGGTGGGCCTGCAAGACGACCGGTTTACGATTTTCCATACCTGCGGTAGCAGGTTTACGAATCAGGATATTACCTACCTGATCGCGTTCGACATGGAAACCTTTCTCTTTTGCCCAACCAACAATGTATTCAGCGAGTTGCTCTTCATGATAGGACGGGTGAGGAATAGAACAGATTTTGGCAAAAATATCCCACAGCGGCTGTGGAGATAATTGAGACAGTTCAGACACGTTAAGTCTCCTTGTCGATCACCCGCAAAACAGTATTGCAGGTCACAGGGTTAGCAGAAAATGTTGTCAACACAAGACAGGCTTGCGAGATATGTTTGAGAATACCACTTTATCCCGCGTCAGGGAGAGGCAGTGCGTAAAAAGACGCGGACTCATGTGAAATACTGGTTTTTAGTGCGTCAGATCTCTATAATCTCGCGCAACCTATTTTCCCCTCGAACACTTTTTAAGCCGTAGATAAACAGGCTGGGACACTTCACATGAGCGAAAAATACATCGTCACCTGGGACATGTTGCAGATCCATGCACGTAAACTCGCAAGCCGACTGATGCCTTCTGAACAATGGAAAGGCATTATTGCCGTAAGCCGTGGCGGTCTGGTACCGGGTGCGTTACTGGCGCGTGAACTGGGTATTCGTCATGTCGATACCGTTTGTATTTCCAGCTACGATCACGACAACCAGCGCGAGCTTAAAGTGCTGAAACGCGCAGAAGGCGATGGCGAAGGCTTCATCGTTATTGATGACCTGGTAGATACCGGTGGTACTGCGGTTGCGATTCGTGAAATGTATCCAAAAGCGCACTTTGTCACCATCTTCGCAAAACCGGCTGGTCGTCCGCTGGTTGATGATTATGTTGTTGATATCCCGCAAAATACCTGGATCGAACAGCCGTGGGATATGGGCGTCGTATTCGTCCCGCCAATCTCCGGTCGCTAATCTTTTCAACGCCTGGCACTGCCGGGCGTTGTTCTTTTTAACTTCAGGCGGGTTACAATAGTTTCCAGTAAGTATTCTGGAGGCTGCATCCATGACACAGGCAAACCTGAGCGAAACCCTGTTCAAACCCCGCTTTAAACATCCTGAAACCTCGACGCTAGTCCGCCGCTTTAGTCACGGCGCACAACCGCCTGTGCAGTCGGCCCTTGATGGTAAAACCATCCCTCACTGGTATCGCATGATTAACCGTCTGATGTGGATCTGGCGCGGCATTGACCCCCGTGAAATCCTCGATGTCCAGGCGCGTATTGTGATGAGCGATGCCGAACGTACCGACGATGATTTATACGATACGGTGATTGGCTACCGCGGCGGCAACTGGATTTATGAGTGGGCTACCCAGGCGATGGTGTGGCAACAAAAAGCCTGTGCGGAAGAAGATCCGCAACTCAGCGGTCGACACTGGCTGCATGCGGCTACGTTGTACAACATTGCTGCCTATCCTCATCTGAAAGGAGATGACCTGGCCGAGCAAGCGCAGGCTTTGTCAAACCGCGCCTATGAAGAGGCCGCTCAGCGTCTGCCGGGCACGATGCGACAGATGGAGTTTACCGTACCCGGCGGTGCGCCCATCACCGGCTTTTTGCATATGCCGAAAGGCGATGGCCCGTTCCCGACAGTATTAATGTGTGGTGGTCTGGATGCGATGCAGACGGACTATTACAGCCTGTATGAACGTTATTTTGCGCCGCGCGGCATTGCTATGCTGACTATTGATATGCCGTCGGTGGGCTTTTCTTCAAAATGGAAGCTCACCCAGGACTCCAGCCTGTTGCATCAGCACGTTTTAAAGGCGCTGCCTAACGTACCGTGGGTGGATCACACTCGCGTCGCGGCCTTTGGTTTCCGTTTCGGCGCTAACGTTGCCGTGCGTCTGGCATACCTTGAATCGCCGCGTCTGAAAGTGGTTGCCTGTCTTGGTCCGGTAGTTCATACCCTGTTGAGTGATTTTAAGTGCCAGCAACAGGTGCCGGAAATGTATCTTGACGTTCTGGCCAGTCGTTTAGGGATGCATGATGCTTCCGATGAAGCGTTGCGAGTGGAGTTGAATCGCTATTCATTAAAAGTGCAAGGATTGCTGGGACGTCGCTGCCCAACGCCAATGTTATCAGGCTACTGGAAGAACGATCCGTTCAGCCCGGAAGAGGACTCACGCTTAATCACGTCGTCATCTGCTGACGGTAAATTATTAGAGATCCCATTTAACCCGGTGTATCGGAATTTTGACAAAGGCCTTCAGGAAATCACAGACTGGATCGAAAAACGGTTGTGTTAAAAATTTGCTAAATTTTACCAATTTGGTAAAACAGTTGCATCACAACAGGAGATTGCAATGACGTTACCGAGTGGACACCCGAAGAGCAGATTGATCAAAAAATTTACCGCACTAGGCCCGTATATTCGTGAAGGTAAGTGCGAAGATAATCGATTCTTTTTCGATTGTCTGGCTGTATGCGTCAACGTGAAACCGGCACCGGAAGTGCGTGAGTTCTGGGGCTGGTGGATGGAACTGGAAGCGCAGGAATCCCGTTTTACCTACAGTTACCAGTTTGGTCTGTTCGATAAAGCAGGCGACTGGACGAGTGTTCAGATAAAAGATGCCGAAGTGGTTGAACGACTGGAGCACACCCTGCGTGAATTTCACGAGAAGCTGCGTGAGCTGCTGGCGACGCTGAATCTGAAGCTGGAACCGGCAGATGATTTTCGTGATGAACCGGTGAAGTTAACGGCGTGAATGAAATGTGCCGGATGCATCACATCCGGCAATATCCATTAAAACTGATAGGTCATGCCAACCGCGACAATATCATCATTATTAATATTCAATTTGTTATCGCTATCCAGTTGGTTGATTTTATAATCAACAAACGCTGACATATTTTTGTTGAAATAATACGTAGCACCAACATCGACATAATTGACCAGATCTTCATCACCGATGCCCTCAATATCTTTCCCTTTCGATAAGACATAACCCAGCGATGGACGCAGACCAAAGTCAAACTGGTATTGAGCGACCGCTTCAAAGTTCTGCGTCTTATTGGCAAAGCCGCCAGAGATTGGCGTCATTTTACGTGTTTCAGAATAGAAAGTTGCCAGATAAATATTATTGGCATCGTATTTCAGACCTGTTGCCCATGCTTCTGCACGCTTGCCTGTGCCACGGCTTTGCAGGTTCTGCTCGTTGGTACGATCAGAGTTGGTATAGGCTCCACTGATGGCGAAATCGCTGCCACCAAAGTCATATGTCAATGACGTGCCGAAGCCATCGCCGTTTTGCTTTTTAACGTCGCGGTTTTCGTTTTTCCCTTGATATTGCAGGGTTAAGTTCAGGCCATCGATAACGCCGAAGAAGTCGGTGTTCCGATACGTCGCCAGACCGCTGGCGCGTTTGGTCATAAAGTTGTCGGTCTGCGCCGAGGAGTCGCCACCAAATTCCGGGAACATATCGGTCCAGGCTTCCACGTCATACAACGCGCCCAGGTTACGACCATAATCGAAAGAACCCAAATCTTTATATTTCAACCCGGCAAAAGCGAGACGCGTTTTTTGCTGTGCAGTATCACTCTCCGCTTTATTACCGGCAAACTCAGCTTCCCAACGACCATAACCAGTCAGTTGATCGTTAATTTGTGTTTCGCCTTTAAAACCAAAACGGATATAACTCTGGTCGCCATCTTTACTGTCATTATCACTCATATAATGCATGGCTTTAACTTTGCCATAGACATCCAGTTTATTACCGTCTTTGTTATATATTTCTGCGGCCTGTACGGATACAGATGCCACAATGCCCATCACCACTAATGCCAGAGTGCTCTTTTTCATTTTCATTCCTGATTTTAATTAACGCGCGAATATTCAGCGGGAGAGTCCCGTTGAAAACAGGAAAGTTTTTAACCTGAGATTGTTAAAGATATATTACAGATTAATAATATTCTTAAAATGTGGTAATTTATTAAATCTGTAATAAAAGCGTAAACAACTGCCGCTACGCTTGCTGATCCCGCGCAACAAAACGCCATGCTTTGCTCGCAGATGGTTGGCAACCGACGACAGTCCTGCTAAAACGTTCGTTTGATATCATTTTTTCCTAAAATTGAATGGCAGAGAATCATGAGTGACAGCCAGACGCTGGTGGTAAAACTCGGCACCAGTGTGCTAACAGGCGGATCGCGCCGCCTGAACCGTGCCCATATCGTTGAACTTGTTCGCCAGTGCGCGCAGTTACATGCCGCCGGGCATCGGATTGTTATTGTGACGTCGGGTGCGATTGCCGCCGGACGTGAGCACCTGGGGTACCCGGAATTGCCAGCGACTATCGCTTCAAAACAGCTGCTGGCGGCGGTAGGGCAGAGTCGACTGATTCAACTGTGGGAACAGCTGTTTTCAATTTACGGCATTCATGTCGGGCAGATGTTGCTGACCCGTGCTGATATGGAAGATCGTGAACGCTTCCTGAACGCCCGTGATACCCTGCGTGCGTTGCTCGATAACAATATCGTTCCGGTAATTAATGAGAACGATGCTGTCGCTACTGCAGAGATTAAGGTCGGTGATAACGATAACCTTTCTGCGCTGGCGGCGATTCTGGCGGGTGCCGATAAACTGTTGCTGCTGACCGATCAAAAAGGTTTGTATACCGCTGACCCGCGCAGCAATCCGCAGGCAGAACTGATTAAAGATGTGTACGGCATTGATGACACACTGCGCGCGATTGCCGGTGATAGCGTTTCAGGCCTCGGAACTGGCGGTATGAGCACCAAATTGCAGGCCGCTGACGTGGCTTGCCGTGCGGGTATCGACACCATTATTGCCGCGGGCAGCAAGCCGGGCGTTATTGGTGATGTGATGGAAGGCATTTCCGTCGGTACGCTGTTCCATGCCCAGGCGACTCCGCTTGAAAACCGTAAACGCTGGATTTTCGGTGCGCCGCCTGCGGGTGAAATCACGGTAGATGAAGGGGCAACTGCCGCCATTCTGGAACGCGGCAGCTCCCTGTTGCCGAAAGGCATTAAAAGCGTGACTGGCAATTTCTCGCGTGGTGAAGTCATCCGTATTTGCAACCTCGAAGGTCGCGATATCGCCCACGGCGTCAGTCGTTACAACAGCGATGCATTACGCCGTATTGCCGGACACCACTCGCAAGAAATTGATGCAATACTGGGATATGAATACGGCCCGGTTGCCGTTCACCGTGATGACATGATTACCCGTTAAGGAGCTGGCCGATGCTGGAACAAATGGGCATTGCCGCGAAGCAAGCCTCGTATAAATTAGCGCAACTCTCCAGCCGCGAAAAAAATCGTGTGCTGGAAAAAATCGCCGATGAACTGGAAGCACAAAGCGAAAGTATCCTCAACGCTAACGCGCAGGATGTTGCAGACGCGTGTGCCAATGGCCTTAGCGAAGCGATGCTTGACCGTCTGGCACTGACGCCCGCACGGCTGAAAGGCATTGCCGACGATGTGCGCCAGGTGTGCAATCTCGCCGATCCGGTGGGGCAGGTAATCGATGGCGGCGTACTGGACAGCGGCCTGCGTCTTGAGCGTCGTCGCGTACCGCTGGGGGTGATTGGCGTGATTTATGAAGCGCGCCCGAACGTGACGGTTGATGTTGCTTCCCTGTGCCTGAAAACCGGTAACGCGGTGATCCTGCGCGGCGGCAAAGAAACCTGTCGCACTAACGCTGCAACGGTAGCGGTGATTCAGGACGCCCTGAAATCCTGCGGCTTACCGGCGGGTGCCGTGCAGGCAATTGATAATCCTGACCGTGCGCTGGTCAGTGAAATGCTGCGTATGGATAAATACATCGACATGCTGATCCCGCGCGGTGGGGCTGGTTTGCATAAACTGTGCCGCGAGCAGTCGACAATCCCGGTGATCACAGGCGGTATAGGCGTATGCCATATTTACGTTGATGAAAGTGCAGAGATCGCTGAAGCCCTGAAAGTAATTGTCAACGCGAAAACTCAGCGACCGAGCACATGTAATACGGTAGAAACGTTGCTGGTAAATAAAAACATCGCAGATAGCTTCCTGCCCGCATTAAGCAAACAAATGGCGGAAAGCGGCGTGACGTTACACGCTGATGCAGCCGCGCTGGCGCAGTTGCAGGCAGGCCCCGCGAAGGTGGTGGCTGTTAAAGCCGAAGAGTATGACGATGAGTTTCTGTCATTAGATTTGAACGTCAAAATCGTTAGCGATCTGGATGACGCCATTGCCCATATTCGTGAACACGGCACGCAACACTCCGATGCGATCCTGACCCGCGATATGCGCAACGCCCAGCGTTTTGTTAACGAAGTGGATTCCTCCGCTGTTTACGTTAACGCCTCTACGCGTTTTACCGACGGCGGCCAGTTTGGTCTGGGGGCGGAAGTTGCGGTAAGCACACAAAAACTCCACGCGCGCGGCCCAATGGGGCTGGAAGCTCTGACCACTTACAAGTGGATCGGCATTGGTGATTACACCATTCGTGCGTAAATAAAACCGGGTGATGCAAAAGTAGCCATTTGATTCACAAGGCCATTGACGCATCGCCCGGTTAGTTTTAACCTTGTCCACCGTGATTCACGTTCGTGAACATGTCCTTTCAGGGCCGATATAGCTCAGTTGGTAGAGCAGCGCATTCGTAATGCGAAGGTCGTAGGTTCGACTCCTATTATCGGCACCATTTATATCAAGCAATTACGATTAAATCCTCTCTTTGTCTGCATCATGATTTTTTCCGTGTAACTCCATGTGTAAGTAATTTTCGTCAACATAAATCAACAATAGAGCATCCGTATCTCAGATTGGCTCAGTCTTGTTGATTTTTTCATCTTGATGAAACAATATTTCTGATATTGATGTTGGACATTTGGGGGGGCAGCTTAGCAGGCCTGTACAGGTTGTTTCATTGATTATTGCTCTATATGCCTGCCCTTTTAGATAGCCCTTTCCTGTCTACTTCCATCTATGGTGTAATCCCTTGCGAGATTAAGGTTTCTTTCGAGAGATAGTATGGAATTATTCGAAAATTATTTGTCAGCGTTACCTAAAAAAAAGCGATTGAGTAAAGTCAAGTTGACTATCCTAAAGAGATTATGGGTTTCAGATGATTTTGATTTTCCTAAACCTTGGGTCCCATCGACAGAATTACTGGAATTGACAGGGCAAAAGTACTTCGATAGACGAACAAGAGAGTTGCGTGATGAACTAGGCTGTGATCTCGAAAGCTCGTACATTCCGGAATTCTCGGGACATGCTTGGCGGCTGAAATCAAGCATGATTGCCCCGCCAATGGAAAGGGAATATCTGACAGAATCACAACGATCCAGTTTATTTTCTAACTGCAGCAATACATGTGCAACATGTGGTAAAACTGTTGCCGCTGGGGTCAGGGGGCTACAAGCGGATCACAAAATACCTTTGTCACGCGGTGGTGGAAATGAGTTAACCAATTGGCAAGCTCTTTGCCACAATTGCAACGTAGGTAAGAGAAGAGCATGTGAGGGATGTACTGAAGATTGTTACACATGCTCATGGGCATTTCCTGAAAAATTTGGGATAACAACAATGCTCCATCTGCCAGAAGCTAGTTTAAGAAGAGCCCAACAACTAGCTGATGCAAAGGGTTTTTCTTTAGACGAAATCGTTGACTACGCAATACGCAAGCTTTGAACATCATTCGATTCCAGTGGTGATGCCAACTGTTTTTTTTTCATTAGATCAACCGCTTCGAGTGCTTTACGAATTTGCCTTCCTGTTGCTTCGGCAACAGGAGGAGGAAAAGCGTTACCTACTTGACGATAAGCAGCTGTTTTTTTCCCAGAGAATTCCCACCAGTCCGGGAAACCTTGGATTCGTGCAGCCATTCTCACCGTCAAACGAGGCATATTTTCAAGACCTGCTCGAATATTTCCGTCTCTTCCAATATACCCAGTAAACCCCTTTTCAGGGCTACTATCAGCTATGGAATGCCCGTTGACTCCAAGCGCTTGCCAAGCTTTTTTGGCTCTCGTCGGTCCAAGGTCTGGACCTCCATGCTTATGGGAACCGCCAACAAGTGTAGGGGCTATATTGTTAGCGGCCTTTCTCCATGCCTCGGCTCCTTCCCAGCCACCCTGTGACATTAAGTCAAAGAGAGCATCACCCACAGTCGGTGGTATCAACGTTTCACTCGGCCAATGAAAATGAGCGGAATACTTACCACGCAATGCAACTAAAAGAACTCGGGGACGAAGCTGAGGAACTCCGTAATCAGAAGCGTTATGAAGTTTCCAAAAGGTTTTATAACCCATTGCAGAGAAAGCATGATCTAGTTCTTGTCGGTATTGTTTAAACTTTGGGTCTAATAAACCTGAAACATTTTCAATCATTACTGCTTTTGGCTTAATGATGTTCACAATTTTGAGCGCTGTTGGAAACAAATCACGTTCATCATCTTTGCCGAGTTGTTTCCCTGCTTTTGAGAATGGCGGGCAGGGCACTCCCCCTGCGACCAAGTCAATATCAGAAAAATTATATGCAGTATGTTCAGCAAAATGCTTAACGCAACCCTCTATGATATTTTCCCAACCTAAAGAATGGAGCTCATTGTTGAGGCGAAGAGTTTCGCAGGCAGCAGGATCAATCTCGACGAGCGCGCGGTGAGTGAAGCCAGCGTTATGTAACCCTAGAGCTTGACCTCCTGCCCCTGCACAAATCTCTACAGATGTATATTGTAACATGTCATTAAACCTGTATATAAAAACAGTTGTATGTTTATCTGATCAGAGACCATTACGCAACAAATTGTACAAAACAAGTAGTACCGTCGCTATTGAACCGGTCAGCTTAGTTACTTGATTGCTGAATGACAAGGCAATCTACAACTTTGTTTTGGAATCCTATATTTATCAAATAACTAACATTCGACAGTACTATTGGCATTCTCTTGATCAGACAGGCAGAATCTCATGTGGACTGAATAAAATGCCTTAGCTGAGTACGAAAAGAACTACTATCTGTTTACATGATTTTTTGTCCGTAAGATGCATTGCGTCCGCTGTAAATAGCAGACGCATTCTGCAGAGAACAAATGAATAAGAAAGATTGGCACGCTGCTTGTGGAATTCAGCTTTGGCTTCGTCGCAACATGTCGGTTGTTTGTCGTGCTCGTAAGATATCTACGGTCTGAAGATAATGCGATTGCTCCCGCCTGCTCAACACTCTGTGATCGATACGAATCAGTTCGTACTTATCTACTAGGAAGTTGACTGTATCGGCTAAGGGGAATCCCGTTTTCAATATGTACCTTCATAACAGTGTCGTCAATGCGCTGCGTATCGTTAAGAGTCAGGCTGTAGTGTTTGTCCTGCGGGTATGTAACTAGGGGCTGCCAGACGGTTACAGAGGACTTCGCCACACGTTTTCGGGATATAGGTAAAATTCTCATCGTCGGTTATTCTGTGAATAAAAGAAATTAATTGCGGACGGGTTTTTCGCGGTACGTCACTGTCGTATGGCAGCCAGCGTATCTTGGTTTATGCCCTGCTCCGTATTGTTATGTCGGGCGGTATGGCATAATGCAGTCCTAGCTTTTTCATCGCTGGCAAATGTACCAGTGCGAACCGAAGGGGGGATTCACCGATCATCCTTTTCGCATACAGCGTGATGGTCTGCTGATGACGGGGATTCAGTTCACCGCTGGTGAACATGAGTTCCAGTTGTTTCATCAGCAGTGGAAAGGCTTGGTCCAGATGGTATGCATCCGCATCGCTGAACCGGCCTCTGATACCGGCGCGGTCTGCAAGGTAATGCAACTGATTGCCCTCCTGCACCAGACGGGCGCCAAAACAGGGTGTCACTGTCACGAACGGTGCAGGGCAGCCCCCACCAGGGGCGGTCGTGATTGTCGTCGGGATAATTTGTTTCATGGAGCGTGTCTGACACGATAAAATCCTCACAGAAAATCGGTTAAGAACGGTCAGGTAATGTCGATAATTCTGCTCATCAGAATGCCCTTACTGACTCAGTTCAGAGTGACGCTCATCAGCTGGACATACGGGCCAAAACTGTCCTTACGGCGTTCTGCAAACACGGCCAGCACACCGGGAATATCCTGCACTTCACGACCGGTATACTCTTCAGTGCTGCCGTGCCAGCGGTACTTACCGGCACAGAACGGGAAAAGACGGGATGCAGGATGCTGGCGGTGAATACGCATGGCTTCACCACGGGGGATGATTTTCATTATGTGATACCTCTGAAGGTGAAAGAGAAAGTAAAGAGCCGGATGACGATGGCAGATATGAGGTTTGCTGTGATTTGTCGCAGAATTAAAGCAGACTGTGTTCTGCAAAGGAGAAAACCTGGCTGCCACCGATTATCAGATGGTCCGGCACCCGGATATCCACCAGAGCCAGTGCCTGTACCAGACGCTCAGTGATAAGCCGGTCTGCCTTACTGGGTGTGACTTCACCGGACGGGTGATTGTGTGCCAGCACCACGGCAGCGGCATTGTGGTACAGGGCGCGTTTAATCACTTCCCGGGGATGGACTTCCGTGCGGTTGATGGTGCCGGTGAAGAGGGTTTCACCGGCAATCAACTGATTCTGGTTGTTCAGATACAGCACCCGGAACTCTTCACGCTCCAGTCCCGCCATGTTCAGAATCAGCCATTCCCGTGCCGCACGGGTGGAGGTGAAGGCCACGCCGGGTTCATGAAGATGGCGGTCCAGGGTTTTCAGGGCCCGCAGAATGAGACTGCGCTCGCCGGGCGTCATCTCTCCGGGCAGAAAGGAAAGCTGCTGCATTGTCCCTGCCTCCATTCAGTCAATGATGCGCATAATGGCGCTGCATTCCGGATGCTGCAGGGCGTAATCCCGCAGCCGGTAATAGTGGACCGTCATGGCATAACATTCCGTACGACAGGCATGATGACTGTATGCCATCAGACAGGCTGCGATGCCGGCGGCTTCCGGGCTCATTTCAGCGCGGTTACCGTTCATGGCATTGAACAGTACCCATGTTTCGTCATCATCGTCATCCGGTTCGGGTGCCATAAATACCCCGCCGTTGTTCAGGGTGTACAGATTCCAGATACCACCGCAGTAGTCTTCGCAAAGACGGTCCATCCAGCCGAAGACACGGGGCTCCAGGGTCACCCACTGTGGAATGAGGCCAAAGTGCTGCGGCCAGAAGCTGATGCGCTGTTCATCAGGGACTATGGTGGCAACCAACTGAGACTGGTTATTCCCTGATGCAGTAGTTACGGAAACAGAAGGTGTGGTGAAATTATGCGAAGAGGTTGTCATGAGATTATTCCTTATAAAAAGTCAATGAATGGAAGACGTCCCGGGGACAGGGACAGACGTGAGTCAGGGCTGCACTTTCAGGGAAACAGCATCAGCGCATGCTCTCCAGCAGCGTTTCTGCCATCACCCACAATGCGCGATTGAGCTTAATGTCCGTGTCGATGCTGTGAATGGCACGGGTGTGGATACGTTTTCCTCTGGCACTGCGACCGGAAATCCCGCCTTTCAGCATATTCTCCTGGATGGTCTGATAAGCACTCCACAGGTCCTTACCGTAATCCTCCCGGCGTCGTGGCGTCAGAATGTCGGCGGTGGTGACGGGCTGATGTTCGTCACCATAACGGTAAGTCAGCGCCGCCTGTGCCAGCGCCTGGCGTGCCGGTGGCGGCAGGACCAGCGACTGCATGGCATCACGCTTTTCCTCAATCCGGTCAAAAACGCCCACCACTTCGTAAGCCCCTTCAATGACTCTGTCCACCACATTTCCCCGGTGCGGAACACGTACTTCCCCCAGAGACTGACCGCAGACGCAGCCATTCTGGCAGACGAATCTGAAGTAACCCGGCAGCATCTGGTAGCTGGAGGTACCGTCATGGGAGTTAAGCAGAATGATTTCAGGGACATGTTCTCCGTTTATCTCTCCGGCCCGCCGCAGACGCAGCATGTGTCTGGTGTATCCCCGGCGGCCCGGGTCGCGCACGCGGGTCTGGCAGGCGAAGAATGGCTGAAAGCCTTCTCGCTGCAGGCTTTCCAGCACTGTGATGGTGGGGATGTACGCGTAGTTTTCGCTTCTGGAGGTGTGTTTGTCTTCCCCGAATACGCTGGGGACGACCTGCATTAATTCTTCTTGGGTCAGTGGGCGGTCCCGGCGTATCTGATTAATCCGTCCGAAGCGACTGGCTAATCGCATAATTAACTCCTTATCTGATAATGAAATAAAAGCAAAAAGGCCATGTCCCCGGAGGAACATGGCCTGATGGAATATATTATTGCTGATGATTAATGTTGCTGATTTTTCTCTTTAACTTTTGACCATGAGGGGCGTCGGTTGCCGGAAAATTCCTTCTGCATTGACCAGTAACCAATCGGGAACTGCTTCACCAGCACCCCGTTGATACCAATATCGACGGACAGATACTGACCGTTGTTGATGCTGCCCTTGCGGATGTACGCATCCGCACTGCAGGTGCCGGTATCATACTGCCGCCATGTTGCGGTATCGCGGGCGGCAACATAAAAATCACCGAAAGCACAGCCAGTTGCTGACTTACGATTCAGAACGGCAACGTAATACTTAGTGTTGGCTATAATGGCGCAACTGCTGCTCTGACCGCCGCAGACCTGCCATAACGTTTTGCCGCTGTCACCCTTAAAGGTCCAGATAGTGTCTGCCGGTGCGCCGTCTGTATGTGTTACTGGCAATGCCGGAGCCTGCTGCACTGGTGTAACGTCGGGTACATCGCGGCGTAATAGTTGTGCTTCAGCATCCCCGACATCGCCAAACATGTTTTCCTCTCCGTTGTTGTAATAAAAACCGGCAATAACATGTTCTGAGGGGATATACAGTATTTTCAGATAATGGTCACCGCAATTACCCCGCTCACAGACAGACCCCAGCAGCCACTTCTCGCCACCAACGACCACCGGAATTAATCCACTGTCAGGGCCGTTCATTGCACCCTGTCTCCCGGTTAACCCGGTAAGTCCTGCTGATTTCAGCGCATCATCAAGGTCTTTCTTGAATACCGGGTCAGCATCGTAGATGCTGCCCAGAAAGGGGCAGGAACCGTATCCGTTTTCATTATCACCAGCATCAGGATCACAGCGCATTGCATCTGCTGCCGTTTTTGCGACACCGGCAGCGTAAACTCCGGTGGAAATAAAACAAAGCGAGGATATCAGTATTACCTGTTTTAATTTACGTAATACAAGAAACATGATTATTTTTACTCCATCCTGTTTATATAAAAGAAACGGGCTCCGTGAAGAGCCCTGTAAAAAATTTAAAAGTCAATGGTATTAAGACCGACATTCTTTTTGATGGAGGGATCGTAAATAACAACGGTAAGATGGTCTTTGTCTGAAGAACGGACAAACTTAGCGGTGGCCTCACCACTGCATGTTGCATGACGGTTATAATCCATCATTTTACCTTTGCTGCTAGCAAGATTGACAACGATGATATAAGGATCATAACAGGCCGAACCTCCCGGACTGCTCAGCAAGGCATATTTGCCATCATCAGAGACACCAATGAGGCTGCATATCCCGTCTTTTACATCCTCACTTCCGCACATCTGCTCACTTCCATCTTTCACATCAATCACAGTACGGGGTAATTTAACCTCTGTAGCATTAACTGATGCACTCAACAACAAACCTGAAACTATTAATGACAATATAAACGCTTTCATATACTCATCCTGTTTATCATTACGGGGGATATATTCCTTTTATTCTGCTCATGAACCACAAGCAGGGCCTGTTGTCGGCCCTGTGGAATAATTAACGTTCGTCCCGGTCCCGTAAAACCTTTCGCGCCAGACGTTTTTCCATCTCCGTTACACTGCTGAAAATACCGTTGTCGGTGATAATTCTCTTTAGCTCTTCGCAGCTCCTGGTCTCCAGTCGGTCATGAAGAGTTTTTACCTCCTGTGCACTGTTGAGGGCGTCTTTTGCAACCTCTTTAAGCAGTTTCCCGGTTACACTCCAGAATCCCATGGGAGCCACCTTTACAGATAACCGTTATCTTTGCCCCACTCACACCCGCAGTCCCGGCACATCCAGCCATCGGCCCAGGGAATGGTGTCGTGGGAGCCACAGTCCGGGCAGCGTTTGCCGGAGGTCGGGTTACCGGGTGTGATACGTCTTATTTTCATCATGTTATCCTTCTGTTGCGGGTTGATGTGGTTCAGGGCATAAGCCGGACAGCACTTCACCTATGAACCGGAAATGAGGTAATGCCTGTAAAAATTTCGGGCGAGAAAGGATGTCGCGCACCGTGGCGTCGGGTGTAAAAGTGTCCGGATGAAGCGTGACGCCCCGAATATCAGCCAGTGGCAGTGCGATGATGCGGGTCTGGTGTGCTCCCGTCAGATACCAGTTACCGGCATGCAGAACCAGCCGGTAGGGGGCGATATCCGTATGGCTGCATCCGTTGCCGCGCAGGGTCACTTTCCTGCATTCCTGGACGGCATTCACCAGTCGGGTAAAGACCCCACTGTCGATAACGGTCTGTGCAGAATCTCCCTGCCAGATAAGGCAGGGAGAATCCCCAGGACCGCCCAGAAGCGAACTGACGAGATGACCATCCAGTCCCGGAAACAGCGATTCAACGCCTGACTGGCGGGCAAAGGTCATCACCGCCAGTTCCCGCTGACGGCTGCCGGACAGCAGACGGCACCGGCCCTGACGATACTCCAGGTCCAGGTACATCAGTCGTTCACGAAAATCCCGGCGCAGAGTGCGGGCCGATACGCCAAATTCGGCGGCCAGTTTACGCATATCCAGCGTTTCACCTGCTACCAGACGTCCAATAATCATCGACAGTCTGACGGCAAGCCGGTCATGGCGACGCTCAGCCTGAGTCATGAGGCTTCATTCTCCGGTAAGCTAATTCACTGAAAAGATGTGGGTTAGTGTAACAATGTGGTATGGCAGGGTATGGACACAGAATGACGATTTTTTAAATCGGTTGATATCAGGAATGGCGCGGCCTGTCAGGATGTCTGGCTTTTTTACCAGGTGTAAAATCACCATAAACGGACAGGGGGTGTCCGGCGTAATGACCATGCTTGAGCAACATCAGAAGAACATCCAGTCCCAGACGGCCCGTGCGACTGACACAACGGTTTCCCGCACGGTATGAATGACTGCCCGAACCGGTGCCGGAAGCAGAGGGGATGACTCCACACCATCAAATACTTTTCCTACCGCATGGCTGAAGCTGTCCCTGGCCTGCTTTTTTACCGCCTCCGTGCAGAGCCTGCCATGCAGTTGAGTCGCCAGCGGGCTGGTGGCGCGGTCAGGCAGGCTGCTCATTATCGTCGCCACCATTTCCTCAATGCCCCATCCGGTGAGAGCAGACACGATACAGACCGGATGATACGGTTTAAACATCGCCGCCACCGCAGCCTGTTTAACTCTGAGGTTCGTCAGTTGCTGTGCCGACGGTGTTTCTGTCGTGGTATTCCATTCATGGCTGGGTTCCATTTTGTCCGCCTGGTTGATGACGAACAGAACCTGCTGGCGATGATTTTTCATCACATGATGCCAGAACTGTTCGTCCACGGACAAAGCGCGATCGTCGGCTTTGATGACCCACAACACCAGGTCCATCTCTGGCAAAATGTTGCGATACAGGGTGGTATACTCATGGTCCCGAAGTTCGCTTTCCCCCACACCTGGTAAATCCACGATAACGAGGCTGCGATCCCCGTTGCGCAGACGAAAACGCAGGACGTCACGGGTACAGGCACTCACATCGCTGACCGGTGAGATTTCACCCCGAAACAATTCATTGCACAGTGACGATTTACCGACTCCCGTTTTCCCCATAATGCCGATTACCGGCTCATGGTGCGCCAGCTTGTGTATGTGTTTTAGAATCTGCTCGCCAATGACGAGGGGCAGTGAAGACAGTGGTTTTTCAATGGCCTGAAGGCCGTCAGATTTATGCATACAGAACTCCGCGAAAAAACAAAAAATCCCCGCTATCCGGTAAAGGCTGCGGGGGATTCACAGAGATAATATCTGTCTGAAATTATTTGGAATGTTGTTTTTATTTTCCAGTTTTGATTATGTAAATCAGCATCAGTGCACTTTCAATAACCCGATGATTCAAGGTGCCTTCCTCTGTGGCGATGCGTCTCAGCATGTCATGCGCCTGCGGTGAAATATCTACGTTGAGTGATCTTGGTTTTTTCTCCATATAGTCGCTGAGCAATATGACATCAGAGAAATTAAAACGGTTCTATTTACGCCTCAGCCAGATTTGTTCCGACTGACACACGCTATCGAATATCTACGTTCACGGGATTGGCTCAACGCGGTGGTAGCAGATGAGGAATGGGGAACCTGGTTTCTGTTCGTCAAAAACGAAGACGAGTCAGCGTTACCGGTTAGAAAATCCGAACTGTAGCACCATTTTGCCGGGCAAGGTCAGCAGTTCGCGCGTGCTGATTTGAACCTGGCTGGCAACGGGCGTATTCCGGGCGATATCCCTGGTGTTCGGGGCCTGTATTACGCCATTCGTGAGCAGCATGAAGGCGGGGGCTGCCGCTATCAGCAACAAAATGTCAGGTGAGTGAAAGGACCCGGGGCGCAGATAGTGGCATGTTAATGTACCAGGGCTGTGCTGCGGGATAAATAAGCTGGTTGCTGAAAAATATCCTTTTCCCTGTGTCCCGGTAAAGTGGTCGTGAATCGATGTTTGACAAGCAACTGCGCCCCTCTGAATCAGGGATTCTGTTTTTTAATACAGGAATGTTCTCAAAACCCACCCTCTGTTGTCGATGGGTGTTCACATTTTGTGCTGTTTGTGTTTTAATCCATACAAAACCTGACAGTAATTCTTACATTTTTACAGCAAGCTTAATAATAACGAGAGCACGGATGAAACGTCTGTACCCGGCAATGATGTTGCTGGCATTCAGTCAGACTACTTGGGCTGCATTTTTATCCCCGGCAGATCGCGACAGTATCGAACAACAGCAGCAGCAGTTACTGCGTCAGAACCAGCAACAGCGTGAATCACTGGATCGCGCGGTTCCACTTCCACGAACAACGTTACCCTCCGCTCCGGATGCGATGAAAGGTCCCTGTTTTACCATTAATCGGGTCGTTCTTGATGGCTCATCCCTGATTAATCAGCGCCAGCAACAGATGTTGTTCGCCTCCTGGCAAGGCCGGTGCCTTGATATGAGCCGGATTCAGCAACTTACCAATACAGTTTCGGACTGGTATATCAGCCGTGGGTATATCACCAGTCGTGCGTTTCTGGTTGAACAGGACCTGAGCCAGGGTGAACTGCATCTCGCCGTTCTGGAAGGTCGTCTGCAAAAAATTAAAATGGACGGCGCGCCCGGACGCGAAATCCGTATGGCATTCCCGGGGCTGGAAGGCAGCATTCTCAACTTGCGTGACATTGAGCAAGGCATGGAGCAAATTAACCGCACGCGCACCACACCCGTTCAGATAGAAATATTGCCTGCTGATAAGCAGGGCTGGTCTGTGGTGCATCTGACCGCCACGCCGGAATTCCCGCTTTTTGCATCAGCCAGCTTTGACAACAGCGGGCAAAAAAGCACGGGAGTAGGGCAAATTAACGGCGGGCTGACCGGCAACAACCTACTGGGTCTTGCCGACAGCTGGTTCGTCAGCGGCGGGCGCAGCAGCGCATTTTCGAATGCAAAAGATGCACAAAATTTTGCGGCGGGCGTTAGCGTGCCTTATGGCTACAGCCTGCTGGACTACAGCTACAGCTGGAACAACTATCTCAGCACCATTGATAACAACGGCTACCTCTGGCGCTCAAGCGGCGATACCGAAACGTACCGCGTGAATCTGTCGCACGTGCTGTTTCGCAATGGTGATATCAAAACCGGCGTTTCCCTGGGATTGAGCCATCGTATCAACCATAACTACCTCGACGATGTTCTGCTGGAAAGCAGCAGCCGTAAACTCACCAGCCTGCTGTTTGGCCTGAACCACACCCAGAAGATGTTTGGCGGCGTGGCAACCTTTAACCCGACCTTCAGCCGCGGTATGCCGTGGCTCGGTGCTGAAAGCGACGGCAGCAAAAACGGCGATCTACCAAAAGCGCAGTTCCGCAAATGGAGCCTCAACGCCAGCTTCCAGCGCCCGGTGGCTGAAAACCTGTGGTGGCTGGCGAGCGCCTACGGGCAGTGGTCGCCGGACCGCCTCTACGGCAGCGAACGTATGACCATCGGCGGCGAAAGCTCGGTGCGCGGGTTTAAAGAGCAAACCATTTCCGGCGATAACGGCGCCTACTGGCGAAACGAGCTCAGCTACACCCTGTTCACGCTGCCGGTCATCGGGCAGGTTAGCGCACTGGCGGCCCTCGACGGCGGCTGGCTGCACTCCGACAGGCTGGATAGCTATTCCGCTGGCACCCTCTGGGGCTCGGCCGCCGGGCTCAGTACCGCCAGTGGCCACGTTTCCAGCTCGTTCACCGTTGGGCTGCCTCTCGTTTACCCGGACTGGCTCGGCCCGGATCACGTCACTGTTTACTACCGCGTTGCCGTCGCGTTTTAAGGGATTATCGTCATGAATCAGCCTCCCGTTCGCTTAACTTACCGTCTGCTCAGCTACCTGGTGAGCGGTTTAATCGCCACGCAGCCCTTGCTGCCCGCCGTTGCCGCCACGCTGACGCCAACGGGCAATACCTCCACGGACAAAGCGGCGAACGGCGTGCCGGTCGTGAATATTGCCACGCCGAACGGGGCCGGGATTTCGCACAACCAGTTTAAGGATTACAACGTCGGCAAAGAGGGGCTGATCCTCAATAACGCCACGGACAAGCTTAATCAGACGCAACTTGGCGGGCTGATTAGCGGCAACGCTAACCTGAAGGCGGGCAAGGAAGCGAAGGGCATCATCAACGAAGTGACCGGCGGCAACCGTTCACAGCTTCAGGGCTATACGGAAGTGGCGGGTAAAGCGGCGAACGTGATGGTCGCCAACCCGTACGGCATCACCTGTAACGGCTGCGGTTTTATCAACACCCCACAGGCCACCCTGACCACCGGGAAACCTGTCCTGGACGCCAGCGGCAATTTACAGGCGCTGGACGTGAAAAAAGGCAGCATCACCATCGAGGGGCAAGGCCTTGATGCCAGCAGCAGCGATGCGCTGTCGATCATTTCCCGCGCAACGGAAGTGAACGCCGCCATTCATGCTAAGGATTTAAAAGTGGTTGCCGGGGCCAACCGTGTTGGCACAGACGGCAGCGTGCAGGCGCAGCAGGGCGAAGGCAACGCTCCCACGGTGGCGGTGGATACCGGCGCGCTGGGCGGGATGTATGCCAACCGCATTCATCTGGTGTCCAGCGAGAAAGGTGTCGGGGTTAACCTCGGCGACCTGAATGCCCGCCAGGGCGACATCACCCTCGATGCCAGTGGCAAACTCACCGTGCACAACGGCCTCGCCAGCGGGGCGCTGTCCGCCAGAGGTGAAAGCCTCGCTCTGACGGGGGATCATAAAGCCGGCGGCACTATGTCGCTGAGCAGCCAGGGTGACATTGCCCTGAGCAACGGCTCGCTGAACAGCGACGGCGACCTTGTACTGACCGCCAGTGGCACGATTTCGCACGCCGGTGAAAAGCTGACCGCCGGACGCGATGCAACGCTTACCGCGAAAAACATCAGCCAGGATGCCGCCAGCCAGATTAACGCTGCCCGCGATATCGCGGCTAAAGCCAGTGATACGCTGCAAACGCAGGGGCAGATGACCGCCGGGCAAAACCTGACGGTAAGCGGTAACACCCTGACCCAGGACGGCAGGCTGCTGGTGCATAACAGCGCTCAGCTGAATGCCAGCACGCTGAATAACCATGGCTCCGTTCAGGGGGCTTCCCTGAGCGTGGGCAGCTCCACGCTCAGCAATTCGGGTTCCCTGCTGAGCGGCGGCAATCTGACCGTCAGTACGAAAGATTTTACCCAAAGCGGCAGCACCGGCGCGAAGGGCAAAACGGACATCACCGCCAGCGGGAAGCTGACCAATACAGGCTCGCTGGTGAGCGACGATGTTCTGGTGCTGAAGGCGCAGGATGTCGCGCAGAACGGCGTGCTGTCCGGTGGTAAAGGGTTGACGGTCAATGCGCAGACCCTGACCTCCGGCAAAAATTCGGTGACGCACAGCGACGCCGCCATGACGCTAAATACCAGAACAGTGACGCTGGACGGGGAAACCAGCGCGGGTGGCGATCTTCAGCTGCAGGGCGACAGGCTTACGACAGCGGCGAGCGCACAGCTTCAGAGCGGCAATAACCTCAGCCTCAGCGCGCGGGAAGCGGCGCTTGCGGGTACGCAGGCGGCACAAAAAAACATGACGGTGAACGCCCGCGAAAAACTCACACACAGTGGCAAAAGCAGTGCGGCATCGCTCAGCCTCAGCGCGCCAGAACTGACCAACAGCGGCGTGCTCGTGGCTTCCAGCCTGAACACGCAGTCGCAAACCCTCACCAACAGCGGCCTGATGCAGGGCGACAGCGTATTGCTGATTGGTACACAAAAGCTGGATAACCAGCAGAACGGTACCCTATACAGCGCCGCAAATCTGACGCTGGCTATTCCGGACATCCGCAACAGCGGGCTTATCACCAGCGACAAGGGTTTAACGCTAAGCACGGACTCTCTCAGCAACCCGGGCAAAATCATTGCTGACACGCTGAACGTTAAAGCGACCACGCTGAACGGCGACGGCCTGTTGCAGGGAACCGGGGGGCTGACGCTTGCCGGGGATACGCTCTCGCAGGGGATCAACGGGCGCTGGCTGACGGCGGGCGACCTCTCTCTCAGCGGTAAAACGCTGAATACCGCCGGGACCACGCAGGGGCAGAACCTCACCGCTCAGGCGGATAGCTGGACCAACAATGGATCGGTGCTGGCAACCGGCAATCTTAACGCTACGATGGGTGCCTCTCTGCTCAACAATGGCGACCTGATGAGCCAGGGTGATTTCGGGCTGAACGCGCCCGCGCTGACTAACCACGGCAGCATTCTCTCATCAGGTGACATGTCGCTCGCCGGAACAACCTTTAGCAGCGACGGCACGCTTCAGGGCAACACGCTTTCACTGCGTCACAACAGCATCGACAACAGAGGAACGGTCACTGGCCTGAACGGCCTGACCCTGAACAGTACGGGCTGGCTTACCAACAGCGGCGATCTGCTGAGCCAGAAATCACTGATGCTGAGCGCGGGAGACGTGACCAACAGCGGTCGGCTTCAGGGGCAGAACATCGCCTTAGACGGCAGCAGCCTGAACAACAGCGGTGCAATTCAGAGCGCGCTGGATTTAGCCCTGACCCTGAGCGGCGACGTTATCGCCGCCGCCGGAAGCAAAATCACCGCCCTGGGCGACGCCCGCCTGACCGGCAAAGCGCTGAGCAACCAGGGATTAATCAGTGCGAAAACGCTGGAGGTGAAAGGCGATTCACTCAGCAACGGCGGCGAAATCAGCGGCGTTAACGGCCTGAACATCGCGCTCAGCGGGAACCTGCAACAGCAGGGCAAAATGCTGACCGGCGGGCTGCTTAACGTTAACGCGAAAGACGTCAGCAACAGCGGGCAGCTTCAGGGGGCTGATACCCAAATCAGCGCCAGCTTGCTCACCAACAGCGGGCGCGTGCAGGGCGACAGCGGCCTGACGCTCACCTTACTGAATGCGCTGACCAACCAGGCCAGCGGCGTGCTGCTCAGCCAGAATGCATTAAGCCTCACCACACCCGTACTGACCAGTGACGGCACTATTCAGGGCAACGGCAAAACCACGCTCAGCGCGGCAACGCAGGCCCGCAACGACGGTAAAATTCTCTCTGGCGGTGACCTGACCTTCACCACGCCGGACTACAGCGGCAGCGGCTGGCTACAGGCCACTAACCTGGTGCTGAACGTGGCAAAGCTTGCCAGCAACGGCACCGTGATGGCGGCGAACCAGGCGACGCTCACAGGTAACAGTTTGACCAACGGCGGCACCTTCCAGGCCGCACAGCTGAACGTCAACATGCAGACCATCACCAACAGCGGCACGCTGCTGAGTAATCAGGGGTTGACGCTCAAAGGGAACAGCCTCAACAACGCGGGCGGGAAGGTGTTCAGCGGCGGAGATATGCTCACTGAGGTGGTCTCGCTCAGCGGCGCGGGCCAGCTGGTGGCGCTCGGCAACCTGACGCTGAAGCTCACCAACGGCTTTACCCCCCAGGGCGTTATCGCCGCGAACAGGCAGCTCTCCATCAGCAGCCAGGGCGATATCACCAACGGAGCCACATTGCAGGGCAACGGCATCACGCTGAACGCGGCGGGCAAGCTGACCAACAACGGGCAGCTAACCGCAGGCAGCGGCACCACGGCGTTGAGCGGCAGCCAGATTGCGATGAACGCCAGCGGCAGCCTGCAGGCAGGCGGAGACGTCAGCCTGACCAGCCGGGGCAATATTAACCTGTATGGCTTTACCGGCACGGCGGGCAGTCTGGTGTTAACGGCGGCCGGGTCGATTATCAACACCGCGCTGCTGTATGCGGGCAACAACCTCTCGCTGTTTGCCAACAGCATCCAGAACCTGCACGGCGATATGCTGGCGGGCAATAACCTGGTGATGCAGAAAGACGCCAGCGGCACGGCGAACGCCGGGGTGATCAATACCTCCGGGAATATCGAAACCACCAACGGTGATATCACGATTAAGACCGGGCATTTGCTGAATACGCGGGATGGGTTGACGACGAAAACAACGCAGATCGACGGTGCCCAAAGTATTCCGGGCATGGGTGATGCGACGATTAACGTCGATATCAGTCAGCTTGCTGACGGTACTTACGGCATGACTAGTCGGGTGGCAGAAAGACAGGTTGGGCCGTGTAATGGTCATGGAGCCTGTAACTATATCCACTGGAATCAATTCTATTACGCGATGTATGCCGATTCGGCAGAGCAGAAATTTATCAATAGCCAGACGCGAACTGACGTTACCAGCAATGGAGGCGCATCAAGAATTGCCTCCGGCAAAAATCTCACTATTAATGCAGGTTCACTGGAGAATTTTGCCAGCAATATTCTGGCAAACGGCGATGTCAGCCTGACAGGGAGCACCCTCAACAACCAGAGCTGGCAGTCCGGTTCGGTCACTGACTGGTTCGTTTATCAGTACGATTCACGTCGATATGGCTACGCAGTCGAGCCGGGTGGGCGTTATCCGACGGACGGGAATAATTATCAGGATGTTATGCCCGAAAACACGTCTATTGCTTTTACGCTTCAAGGGCATGACTCAAGTACAGAACTTGGCGAAATCTACCGCTCGGTAATCCAGTCTGGTGGCACTGTTAAAGCCACCTTCACCAGCGATATCAGTAACACCAACACCACCGCCAACGCGGGCAAAATCAGCAACACCATCACAAAGCCGAACCTCAACACGCCTTCAGCGCAAAGCATCGGCGGCGGCGCAAGCCAGCAGGCGCTGGCGGATGCCGGAACCCAGGCCATTACTAGTCCGGACTGGAAAGACACCACCTCCAGCCAGGCTATCGGCGGCGGCACAGAGCTGGCTTCAGGTGGCATGGACAGCAACTATCCCCTGCCATCCGGCAACAACGGCTACTTTGTGCCGTCCACCGATCCGGACAGCCCGTATCTGATCACCGTTAACCCAAAACTCGATGGACTGGGCCAGCTCGATCCGTCGCTGTTTGGCGATCTGTATAAGCTGCTCGGCATGAACCCGGGCGCAGCGCCACGCGAGACGGGCAGCCAGTACACCGACATGAATCAGTTCCTCGGCTCCTCGTATATGCTGGGCCGCCTCAGCCTGAACCCGGACAAAGACTACCGCTTCCTCGGCGATGCGGCGTTTGATACCCGTTATGTGTCCAACTATGTGCTGAATCAGACCGGGACGCGCTACATCAGCGGCCTCGGCTCCGACCTCGACCAGATGCGCTACCTGATGGACAACGCCGCCGACGCGCAGAGTTCGCTTGGCCTGAAGTTTGGCGTCTCGCTGACCGCCGATCAGGTGGCGGCGCTCGACCAAAGCATTCTGTGGTATGAAACCACGACCATTAACGGCCAGACCGTGATGGTGCCAAAAGTGTATCTGTCGCCAAAAGATGTGACGGTGCAGAGCGGCAGCGTGATCAGCGGCAACAACGTGCAGCTGGCGGGCGGTAGCGTCACCAACAGCGGCAGCGCGCTGCTGGCGCAAAATGGGCTTACCATCGACAGCCTGAGTAACCTTAACGCCGGGCTTATCAAAGCAGGCGGTGGGCTGGACCTGAGCGCGCTTGGTGACATCAATAACATCGGCTCGTCGATTAGCGGCAAAACCGTACAGCTGGAAAGCGTGGGCGGCAGCATCAACAACATCACCCAAACGCAGCAGTGGAGCGTGGGTGACGACAGCCGTCGCGGCAGCGTGCATATCAGCGGTACCGACGTCGGACAAACCGCCTCCATCAGCGCCAGCGATGGCCTGTACATGGCGGCGGCAAACGACATCAATATTACCGGGGCGAAGGTGAGCGCGGGCGGCAACCTCGCGATGGGCGCAGGCAATAACATCAACATTGCCGCCAACCAGATAACCGACAGCAGCAGCCGGTCAGGTTTCTGGCGTCAAAAAGATACGGCTTCGTCATCCACCTCAAACCAGGGCAGCAGCATCACGGCGGGCGGCAACGCGGTGATGCAGGCGGGTAACGACCTGAACGTTACGGCGAGCGCCATCGACGCAGGCAAAACCGCGCAGCTGGTGGCGGGCAATGACCTGAACCTGAACGCGGCGGGCAACGGACAGAGCAGCCGCACGGGCGGCAGCGAAAGCCATCAGAGCAGCGCAGACAGAACCACCGTTTCTGCGGGTGACAACGTGGCGCTGGTTGCCGGGCGGGATGTTACCAGCCAGGCGGCAGGTATCGCGGCGGAAGGGAATGTCGGCATTCAGGCCGGACGCGACGTGAACCTGCTGGCGGAAGAGTCCGTGACCGGCAGCAGCTCGCACTCGAAAAAGAAAACCGTTATCGATGAATCCGTCCGCCAGCAGGGCACCGAAATCGCAAGCTCCGGCAACACCACGATTATCGCCGGACGCGACCTGAACGCCGAAGCGGCGCAGGTGACCGCCAGCGGGGATATCGGCGTGGCGGCAGGTCGCGACGTGAACCTGACCACGGCGACGGAAAGCGACTATCACTACAAGGAAGAGACGAAGACCAAAAAAGGGTTCCTTAGCAAGAAAACGACCCACACCATCGAGGAAGACAGCGCAACGCGCGAGGCGGGCACCCTGCTGAGCGGCGATAACGTCACCGTGCAGGCGGGCAACAACCTGCTGGTGAAAGGCTCCTCCGTGGTGGGCGATAACACCGTGGCGCTGAGTGCAGGTAACAACGTCGATATCGTGGCGGCGACCAACACCGACTCCTCCTGGCGTTTTAAGGAAGAGAAGAAGAGCGGCCTGATGGGCACCGGCGGTATCGGTATCACTGTCGGCAGCAGCAAATCCACCCATGACCTGCGTGAAGCGGGCACCACGCAAAGCCAGAGCTTCAGCACCGTCGGCTCAACGGGCGGTAACGTGGTTATCGCCGCTGGCAACCAGGCGCACATTGGCGGCGCAGACCTGATTGCCGGGAAGGATATGAGCCTCAGCGGCGGCAGCGTCATTATCGATCCGGGTCACGACAAGCGCACCCGCGATGAAACCTTTGAGCAGAAGAAAAGCGGGCTGACGCTGGCGCTTTCGGGCACCGTCGGCAGCGCGATTAATAATGCGGTTACGGCGGCACAGGATACCAAAGAGGAAAGCGACGGACGTCTCAAAGCCCTTCAGACCACCAAAACAGTGCTCTCCGGCGTGCAGGCCGGCCAGGCGGCTGAGGCGGCTAACCTGACGGCCGACCCGAACGCGATGGGCGTCAGCCTTTCGCTAACCACGCAGAAATCTAAATCGCAGCAGCATGCCGAAAGCGATGCGGTGACGGGCAGCACCCTGAACGCGGGCAACAACCTTTCCATCACTGCGAACGGGAAAGGTAAAGGCCCGAACAGCGGCGATATCGTGATTGCCGGAAGCCAGTTGAAAGCGGGCGGCGATACGCTGCTGGATGCGAAGAACGACATCATTCTCAGCGGGGCCGCCAACACCCAACAGTCCAGCGGCAAGAACAGCAGCAGCGGTGGCGGTGTCGGCGTAAGTATTGGTGCAGGTAAAGGTGCCGGTATCAGCGTGTTTGCCAACGTCAATGCGGCAAAAGGCAAGGACAACGGCAACGGCACCGACTGGACTGAAACCACGATAGACAGCGGCAAAACCGTCACCATCAAGAGCGGCAACGACACCATGCTTAACGGGGCACAGGTTAACGGCAATAAAATTGTCGCCGACGTGGGTCATGACCTGCTGATGAGCAGCCAGCAGGACAGCAACAAATATGACAGCAAGCAGAACAGCGTGGCGGCGGGCGGCAGCTTCACCTTCGGCAGCATGACGGGCTCCGGCTACATCGCTGCCTCCCAGGACAAAATGAAGAGCCGCTTTGACTCCGTCGCCGAACAAACCGGGATGTTTGCCGGAGATGGCGGCTTCGATATCACGGTCGGCAACCACACCCAGCTCGATGGCGCGGTTATCGCTTCTACGGCGACGGCAGATAAAAACAGCCTCGATACCGGGACGCTCGGCTTCAGCGATATTCACAACGAAGCGGATTTCAAAACTCAGCACTCGGGTATCAGCATCAGCGGAGCGGGCAGCTTCGGGGACCAGTTCAAGGGCAACATGCCGGGCGGAATGATTTCGGCGGCAGGCAACAGCGGCCATGCCGAAGGCACGACTCAGGCCGCCGTGGCTGATGGCACCATCACCATCCGCGACAAGGACAACCAGAAGCAGGACGTGGCGAACCTAAGCCGGGACACCGAACATGCCAACGACAGCATCAGCCCGATCTTCGACAAGGAGAAAGAGCAGAACCGCCTGAAGGAAATCGGGATGATCAGCGATATCGGCGGCCAGGTGGCGGATATTGCCCGGACGCAGGGAGAGCTGAATGCGCTGAAAGTAGCACAGGATAAATACGGACCTCTTCAGGCGGATGCGACGGAAGAACAGCGACAGGCATATCTGGCGAAACTGCGTGAAACGCCGGAATACAAAAAAGAGCAGGAAAAGTTCGGTACTGGTAGTGATATCCAGCGTGGCATTCAGGCGGCAACGGCCGCGCTTCAGGGCCTGGCGGGGGGCAATATTGCTGGTGCACTGGCGGGAGCTTCAGCTCCGGAACTGGCAAACTTCATAGGGCACAATGCTGGAATCAATGATAACGATGCAGCGAAAGCCATTGCTCATGCCATTCTCGGCGGTGTGACTGCGGCTCTTCAGGGAAATAATGCCGCAGCAGGTGCAGTCGGTGCTGTGAGCGGTGAACTTATCGCAGGTGCAATCGCGAAGGTTTTATATCCGGATGAGAAAGACCTGTCGAAGCTGACCGAGGACCAGAAGCAGACGCTAAGTACGCTGGCGAGTATCTCAGCAGGTATGGCGGGTGGTGTTGCAGGTGGGAATACTGCGGGTGTGGCTACTGGAGCTGCTGCCGGGAAGAATGTTGTTGAGAATAACCTGCTGGGTGGTAATGAAGACACTCAGACCAAGTTCGTGCAGGAGCATGGCAAAGATATTGCGTCCTGCTCGACTAACCCTGGCGGGGCTGAATGTAAACGCGGTGAGGCTGTAAACAAAGCGATTGCAGCAGCGCTTGTTGGGGGGGCTACAGGTGGGGTAGTGATTGCTCTGACTCCGGAAGCAATTGCAGCCGCTCAGGCAGCAGTCAGTGCCTGTGGTGCGAATACTGTGCTGTGTGCAAATGAAGTCAGTATCTGGGTTGCGGAAATGGTCGCTGGCGATGCTCTTCCAGCGGGCCTGACAGTAGCGGCGGTTGGTAAAATGTCTGCCAGCGAGTTGTCAGAGTTGAAGGCTCTAATGGCTGTTGAAAAACAGACAGGTCAGAAAATCAGTGCGGAGTCACTTGAAAAGCTGATGCTGGACTCAGGTGGTAAAGGGAACTGGAGCAAAGAGCTAAATAACCCCCAGCCGAATAAAGTTTATCATGTAGATGGTGATAAAATTTATAAAACTGATGCTCAGGCAAGGCCAAGCCAGGTTGAAGCAACTCTTAGTCCTAATGTAAAAGACAGAAATGGCTATCAACAATGTAAAGCAGGTAAGTGTGGCCTTGATGGAGATGAGGGTGGTCATTTAATAGCCAGTATTTTTAATGGTCCTGGTGAAAAATTGAACCTTGTTCCAATGGATGGAAATCTGAACAAAGGAGCCTGGAAGCAGATGGAAAATACTTGGGCAAAAGCATTGGGTGAAGGAAAAGAGGTTAAGGTCAACATTCAGCCATCGTATATTGGGGATAGTGTCAGACCTGCTAAATTTAAAGTAGTATATTCGATAGATGGTGGTCGCCCGATTGAAAAAGTATTTAACAATGCACCCGGAGGTAAATAATGCGTTCTGATCAGGATATTTATAATGACATTGGTTCGGTGTTGCTATCTATCACTCCTAGTGATGCAGTCAAAATCATTCTGTGTGCAAAGTTAGAACCGGAAAGCGACTGTGGTGAGTTTACTTATGACTATGTAGATAAACAGGGCAATCAACATTGGATCACTGAAACCGCAGATGCCAGTGAAAGACTTTTAGATCTTTTGGTGGAACTAAGAAATTTTTTTGTAGATAACTTTAAATCACAAGAAAAGCCATTCTGGCATGGTTGCGAAGTCACTGTGAATATTGAAACACTCAAAATAAACATCGACTTTAAATATGAGAATTAATGGCAATTCCGCCCTTTCTGGGCGGGATTATTTTTCATATACTCAAAGTTTATCCAGATTCATCCGTGCCATCATGCCTTGCAGAAATGCCATCACTTGCTGTTGTTCATATTCAGGTAATTCTTTGGTTTTATTGAGTTCTTGTTCTATTGCTCAATTAAGGGGAATATAGATACCGCTGTAAAGTTTGAAATAGATAGGGAAATTACGGGGAATAAAATTTGACGAAGAATAATGCGATAAATCATTAGAGGGCTTATGGAAACGGCGATTTTAGTTGAAAACGGGATCCGGAGAATCATCACGCTCGATGAATACGCCAATTTGATATCGGGTAAAGATAAGAGAGACTGGCCGGATCTTTGCTGTGTTGTTTGTGACAAACCGATTCACCAAAAGGGGCTTCTTGTTGCAAATGATGATTTTACACCACGCTTTAGCCACGCCAAAAAAGCACCGAGTGCGGAGTTTTGCCCTTTAGGATCAGAGTCGAAGAGATTTAACGTATTAGATAGTAATGAAAAGTCGCTGTCGCTGGAAGAAGCACATTTAAGGCGTGAGCGATTCATGGAGCCTGCAACCTTTCTGTGCGCTTATCTGATTTGTCGGCATCTTCGTGGCGGGCAAGGCCAGCTTACGCTTAAGGAATTTACCCGTATGATCGAAGTGGCTGACAGTATAGGGATGTGGCGACATACATGGCTACCAGACTGGAGCGTACCCCTTATGTTAATGCTGATGGCAAACCATAAAACCAGAAACGGGCTCCATCAGTTTTACTATCGGGTAAAAAGGATCCGCCGGACTAAACATGCTGATTGGGATCCGGCTAATGTACACTTGGTTGCCTGCTGGCTGGATACAGGAACTCAGATCAGAGGTGGTGAGAAAAAGAGCAGCTTTTCGCACACCATCCCATTCTCAAAAGGCTATGTGGATGACATTATCAAGCTGACTGAACGCGATGCTACGACATGGACCCAGAAAGAAAATTTTGTAAATTCACTTGAGCGATACAGAGCTGGTCTTCTCAACAATCAGCAATTGCAGGATGAATAATTAACCAAATTCGTAACGTTGCGGTGAACTCGCATTGATGGCAGGGGCCACTCGTACAAAGCCAGTTCCCGGCTTACGGTGATTTCGGGCCAACAAGGTCAGTCCAGCAAGTACTGAGGCAGTAGTGATGCCGGGTTTCAGCGTCAGGTGTTTGGGCCAGGGGGCGGGCATCTACTTGTGCTGTAAGCCGTGCACCGTCAGGCGTGCAGACGGTTTACGGTGTCAGGGATGAGAGAATGGAGGACGGGATAGTCGCTCAGGGCGTCAGGATACTGCGTAGGGGTATCACTGGCGCTTCCGCGCAATGCTCTCAGTGATCACTGGTGTCTGCATCAGGGGATTATTATGTTTGGATAGAGTTCTTGTGTTATCCATTTATAGATAGAGCTCTATACTATTACCGTGAATTTCAAATCCAAAGGATTTGTAGAATTTGATTAATCTTTCAGTATCTCCGTACATGACACCGTAAATTTTCCTTACCCCGAGTGATGATGCTGATTCTATCGCTTTTGTTAAAAGAACGCTCCCTACGCCAAAACCCCTGTAACCTTCATTAATTATTATATCAGCAAGTTTTATATTTTCACCATCATTTCTTGTTAATGCGATACCACCTATCTTTATACCATGCAGTGTTGCTTTCATGAAAATACAACCATCAAATTCTCGTTTTATTATTTCTATATTTTTCTTAATATCAGTACGCATTATGGCTTTTTTATTTTTCCATTCAGAATGATTGCCTGATATTTTAAATAATGATTTCATTCTGCTTTTAATTTTATTCATTTTTATTGAATACCTGACGTGTATATTTATGAGTCAAACTGCTAAACAAAACACGATCCACTTTCATTGTAAAATACATCTGGAGCTATGTTGGACTTTGCATCGAGTTTGAAAAAATGCCTAGTTACGGAAGTCTACCATTTTGGGCAGAAAAACCATTTACTGTGACTAAATATAATGATCATCGTCACAAAAAAGAACTTGAGTGTGGAGTCTTGCCTTTTAGGAGCAGTCCAGTCATTGGCGACCACATGTTGCTGAACAGCATCGGTACTCACCGGTGCTATCGAAACGCTGTCTGGAATAATTCCTGGCTCTTTTGCCTGAGGGCCCTGAACCCGCCTCTGAGCTTGTTCATCATGCAATTATTGGTTCACCCTATATTTTGAACGCAGACTGGGTTTGAACAGGCCTGCTGATCATCGGACTAATTGCACAATCCCCGATTCTGACTGGTTCGGAGATTAACAGCGGCTTGTTGCCTGTAGGTACAATTTTTTAGATCCTGTTAATCAAACGTACTGGTGAGCGGCTGGAATATGTGCGTAGCGGCAGATATCCTGCAAAGGTTTATAATCGTCCCTGGAAGCTCCCCCGCTCAGCGATTAGCTTTGCATTGTGGGGAACGATAATGCACCGAGGAGATGATGGGTTTACTCAAAAGATTTCTGTTCTGGCCTCTGCATTTCAAAGCCAACGCTAGCGAATCGCCCTGAAAGAAGCCGTGCATAAAGAGGTCAGGCCTTCCTGTCCAGGGAGGGTCTATAGTCAGGGGGATGTACGGCGTCGTTTGATTTTTGATATTAAAAACAATAAAGTATACTGATTTGAATGCGCCCATACATTTGTAATGTGAGGATCAATGAATAGTAACCTGACCAGGATATGTTACCGTGGTGAGACTGGTGAAAGTGATCTAAGAACATTGATACTTGGTGAGATTCTATATATCTCACTACGAGATGTTTTAATCACGCTGAATAAAGAAAATAGAGAAATCAACGCTGATTACACAGTAAAATCGATGGCTGGAATAATCAGGGCGCAATTACAGGCTCTTGACCCCGATGAGTATATTACTACAGATGCTGAAAATGGTGTTTTTGAAGGTCAGAAAGAGATCTTCGTCACCTAACTAGGTTTGTATCGAGTTATGTCGAGTGACCGAAGCGCGGCTGGTAAGCGCTTTCAAAAATGGTTATTCCATGAGGTCATACCATCGTTGACTAAACATGGAGTATATCCACCACCGCCAGAAGCAAAAGGATCTGCCCTCGCGCAAATGGCTGAAATATTGGCCCAAAACTCACGAGCACTTGCTGATGCTATCCACAGACATGAAAAATTGGTGGAAGACGTCTCACAGGTGAAAGGCAAGGTTGCCGATGTTGAAAACCGTTTGAACCTCCTAGAATCCAGTCCTTCAATTGTCAATGAGGATATGCAATCCCTTGATAGCCGCCTCGCTTTTTTGGACATTAGCATGGAAGAAAAGCATGCCGCCGAAACATTAGCTTGGTGCGAGAACATTTCTGTGCAAAAAAACAGGAAGGTGATTCGCAAGGACTGTAGGGAAAACTCGCTCTTTACAACACAGACTATCGACGAAGCAATCGCTATCATGACTGAAAGTGGAAAAATCACACCAAATTGAAGATCCTAGGGGCAGGTTATCTGCTGGTTATATTATTGAACTCTGACGTAAAATAGGCCTTCCCACAAAGAGAAGGCCATTGCCGACTTACAGATCGATTTGGCTACAGCCGAAGTTACGGTCTCCTTCACCAAACACTTTGCTTTCGACTTTGGTGAGGTAATCCAGTCGGGTTAACAGCGCTTGGTAGTTATGCTGGAAGTCAGCATTATTGGTATCCAGCACGTACTTACAGTTGTCAGGAAAATGGACCAGACCAAGGTGATCATCCAGTTTCAGTCCCAGGGCGCTGTACCACGATCCCGTAATCATCCCTCTCAGGTTATCGTGCTGATCGTAATCCCCGAGGTGGTAGTAAGCGTCTTTGTTGAACAACAGGCAAATGTGGTAGTGGCATTTACCTGACTCAGAATACTCTTTCGCCCATATAATAAATAAAGGGCAACGGTAGATGCGTTTACCTTCACGCTCCTTACGGGTACGGTCAGCCTCCAGTTTAGCTCTGAGGGAATCACGCATTCGGGATATCACCCCTGGTTCAAGATTAGGGAAACAGCAGATATTGTCTCCGTTATCGACTATCTTCGGATAATGCAGATCGACACGTACCGCCGTTAACCTGGGGTAACGGTTAGTCAAATAACATAATAATTTTTTAATCTTGATCTGATATTCGAGGATATGTACTCCATGAGTACCTTGATATGTTTTCATAATATATACCTGTATTTGGTCCTACGGTCTATAGCAGACCGTACAGGGATGCCATACAGGCAGGGCTATTCCTGGTCACTGTTGTCGGTATATACTGGTATCAGATCTTAGTACGGATATACTGATCTGATTACTACCCTTACTGGTTAATATAGGTAGTAAGGGGATATAACGCTATTATATAATACCTATCCAACATCTAAATTTGAGACGAAGGTAGCCCCAGCCTGTGATGGCTGTTAAAAAGTTACTCTGCAATTAGCTTCTGGAATTAACCGATGATTCCGTTATTCCAGTGCCGCTTCACAGTCGATAAACTGATACTCAATTTCTTTGCGATCTCAGCCTGAGTAAATCCACCTTTCTTTAGTATTGTGATATCACGTCGGTATTTGCTTCCCTCCTTTCGTCCTAATTTTTTCTTAATATGTCGATATCGGCTTTTAGTTGATTTAAGATTGTGAATGTCAATCGTATCCTGACGAGCAATCAAAAAAGACAAGCAACTTTCAGCAGAAGGCTCTATCCTTGAAGCTGGATGGTAGCTGTAGATAAAAATCTCTTTTTGAAGGCAAAAAAATAAAATATTCTGTAAGTCCTCCACAGTTCCGCCAAGACAGCTTAGATCTGGAATTACAAGCGTGTCCTGCCGGTTCATTTCATGATGAATCAATTGTCTGAGTAAACGTTGCTCTGAAACAACCTCTTTAATATCTATCTGCTCGATCACAACATGTTCAGGTAGAATATTAAATTTTTGGCATATCTCAGTAAGTGAGTGATGATCTGTAATGCTTTCTTGCTGTTTGCTTCTGCATATGGTGTAAAAAAATGAACGCATTTGATGCACTCCGGTGTCATAAATTATTTTTTGATACCTGAATAATGTCATTTTGTATAAAAAACAATCAAAAATGGAGAGGTGATTGCCAGTGATACTTTGACTGGTAAAGTATTATTTTACCTCTCATAATTGTTTGTCCTTCTTTGTTACCTCTTAGGTTCTGCTCTCCTGCGAGTATGGGTTTATGATGATGTCATCCGGTGCATTAACACGGTAGGAAGCATCTGTTTTGCGGAGCACTGGCAGCATAACTGTCATATCATTGACATGGTAAATATCAATCCAACAAACAACCGGATAAGGCATAACAATCCTCTTTCTTCTAAGAACTTCATTTATCCCGAATATAATTAATTGGGATGTTGGCAAGAGTAGAGCCTGCCCGACATCAAAGTAATAATCCTCAAAGGTTGTTCTATGAATAAGAATAATATTTGAATATCCTGAGACACTTTGATTCTTTACATTAAAATGTCGTTGATTGTAAATGTAAATGGCTTTTTCCATATCGTAATTTTCCCTCAGCGAGGATAGTCTTTCACGTATAACCGTTTTTTCATCTTTTCCCATGAATTTATCATTAGCGTTCAGTTGAAAGTAATCTGCAATGGGGATTTTTAACGGACTAATGATGTTCGTTTTCCAGATTAACGAGCAGTACTCTTCCAGAGTTACTTCTGTTTTACCTCGACTTAGATTAATGCTTTCTCTTATAGAGAACTTTAACAGGTCATTTTTTATTTCATTTATTGACCAGTTATGACGATTGCATTTTTCTAATATAGGGGTAACAAAATCCATAACTTCCGCTATTGCGGAAGATTTAGATTGTTGTGTTAGTTCGGCATAAAGATCAATTGCTTCTAATGACGATTGATTTTTGTACGTGAATGAGCTTTTTTTTATGGGAGTAGTCTGTACTACCTGTGACTCATTGTTTTTGTCTTGACAAGGTTTCTTTCCAGGTAGAATGTTGCTCATCTCAAAATTAGTAACACAATTAGACATTTTTAAGGAAACCTCTCTTATCTCAATATAAAACTATTGTCTTAAATTTCTCAGTGTTGCCCCATTTTTCTCGGGGCAACATCGCTATAAATCAATAAAATTAAATCTGTAATTTATTACAGACTTTCTCGTACAGAAAATGTATCTATAAAATCGAGGACCTCTTTACGTAACCAGTAATGGCGGCCATTGATTTGTTTTGGGCGAGGTAGCCCCTCAGGCAATTTGTCCTGACAAAGCCATTTACGAATAGTTTGAGATTTGTAGCTAAGGATTTTAGCTAACTCAGCTGTTGAAACGAGCTGTGATTGAGATGTATCCGGGAGTTTGAATGCGCTCATTTTGCCACCTCAGTGATTGAGATATTGGCAAAGAAAGCTTTAAGCATTATTGAATTAGTCGGGGGAGTAATAAAGGTAGAGGGAAATGTTTCGGGCTCGGGGTCAGGGTCATTACCATCACCTGAATCTGATGATAAGGCACTTTTAGCTGATTTAGCCGTACTGTGATGCGATCTGGATGCCTGATTTTTACATGACATCAGACGCGCGAGAAAGTTAGTAGCATTTTGCATTGTTTGTTTAAAATGTAAAACTTTCAGTTTGGCGCACGCGACAGACTTGCGAAGAGCTGAATATGTTCCTTTGAGATACTCGACAACCTCTTCCATGGACGCAGAATCGTTAAAGGATTGAGTTGTTTTACTTGAATTAAAACACCAGCGAGCTCTGATAGTTGCCAGAGTGGGTTCTATGGATACAGTTGCTGGGGTTGCCATTGGCTTATCTCCTGTGTAGTTGTTGTATCATTGACTAAACTGTGTATTACGATACATGAAAATCTATCTTGATCAATAGTTGATGATTTTTTGTAATATATTGATTTTTAATGGAATCAATGCATATCAACGTTGTTTTTTATGGTAATACCTGCTTCATTTAAGATCCATGTCTCAATTTTCTCGTGCCATTTTCGTAACAGATCTAACGGACGACGGCGATAGTGTTTTTCGGCAAGAGCGCTGGGTTTGTGTCCCATAATTTGAGCAACAATACCTGTGGGAACTTCAACCCACTCGGCCAAAGTACCAAAACTACGACGCAAACCGTGAAGGCTGATATGTGGTAACTCAGCTCGCACTAACGCTCTGTTGTGCGCTGAACGCGGTTCAATAATTTTGCCACTTTTGCTGTTACTTTTGAAAACCCACCCCTCCTTATTTACGTCAGAATTTGGGAATTGCGCTAGCGCATTTAACAGCTCAGAAACATAAGGAGTGAGAGGGATGGTACGTTCGCCTTCGATCTTGTCTTTAATTCTCATACTTGACCATTTGAAATCTACGTCAGACCACCGAAGTGACGCAATTTCTTCACGCCGTGCACCGGTGAGCAAAAGTACCTGGAGATAGGCCGATGCAATGGGATTATTGAGGCTACGCACAGCACTGAACCAACTTTTTAACTGTTCTTTTTGTAAGCAATCTCCCGCTTTACTTGCTGATACTGGAACCATTTTTCTCACGTTATGATCTTGTGCAAGATCGCCATGGATTATTCCCTGATATTTTTTCTGGTAATTAGCCCATTTGATAAATGCACGCAACAGACGGTAGGCATGAGCAGTGACGGTAGGCCTATTTTGTCTCTCTTTACTTAGCCATGCGGTAATGTTCTCTGGTGTTAGTTCCGATAAGGGGAGGTCGAGTAAGCTAGCCAATGGTCCAGCTGAGGTTGGGCCCTGGCCTCTTTTTTTACTTTCCCCCCCACGGCTGGACAAGTTAATGTGGTCGGCAATGTAGCGTGCAGAGTAAGGCCGTTTAGTTTTTGCGCTGATTCCGGTTCTCAATTCTTCAAGGTAATCTTCCCAAGCGCTTGTGAAGGTTATCTTTGTTTTACGAGATTCAGCCTGCTGTGATTCCGCTTCAGCAATTTTTTCTGCCTTAGCTATACGCGGATCTATCCCAGTATCGATTAATGTTTGCAGCCGCCTGGCTTCGGCCCTGGCATCATCAATCCTCCAATCGTTAATGTTGCCAATGGTCATGCGAAGGGTTTTTCCCGCATATACGCTTTGGAACACAAAAGCTTTTGTTCCGCGAGTTGCCCGGCATGCCAGAGTTGTTACATCCGCATCCCAAAGAAATGCTTGGTTTTTCCCTTCGGTTAAAGCAAATTTTCGAATGCGCTCGAAGGTGAGTTTTTGTCTTGGAAGTGCCATTTTAGGGCTCCAGAAGAGAAATGTTACATCACCATAATGTAACGGCTGGTGTAAGTAAAATGGGGGAATAAACATCAATGCCTGTCAATTTTTATCAACAGGTGTTTTTCATAACGCAATGTTTTATAATGAATTACTTGTTTTAAGAGTAGATTTTTAAAGGGGTAAAAATATAATAACGTCGCATTCGTAATGCGAAGGTCGTAGGTTCGACTCCTATTATCGGCACCATTCTAACGTCTCCCCAAGTCTACTCAAGTATTTAAAAACCTCTTATAATCAGTATATTAATGCCCCTTTTAGTCTTTTGACGTCTATTTAAGTACCCCAAACTCTACAAGCAATTGAGGGGATTTGCTGTTCAGTTTAGTGGAGATACCCCCAAGTGAAACTCAATGCCCGTCAAATAGACACTGCCAAGCCAAAAGAGAAGGCTTACAAGTTGGCTGATGGTGGTGGTCTGTACCTCCTGGTAAAACCTGGTGGAGGAGAATATTGGCGTCTCAAGTATCGTGTAGCTGGTAAAGAGAAGCTGTTAGCACTAGGTGTGTATCCTGAGGTCACCTTAGCTGATGCTCCTGCAAAACTTGAAGAAGCTAAAAGAGGTATCTCTGGGGGAATCGATCTGATGGAAGTGAAGCGAGAGGAAAAGATTGCCCGGGAAACGCAGTTAAACAACACCTTCAAAGATATTGCCCTTGAGTGGCACAGTAACAAATTATAATCACAATAATAGTGTATATAATTATACATTGTATGCTTGGTAATCATATAATGATAAAAGCTTCCGATAATCAGTATGAGATTTGTCCTTAAACTCCTGGACATGCTTTTCTAAATCTTCCAATGGTATATGTCCATTTATACAAATAAAATTCTAGTGATAAATACCTTCAGGTATGATTAGACAACATCTTTATTCGATGGGGGTTAATCTATATTTGATATCTTTCTTTTAAATAACAACGCCATTAAAAACGCTTTGTTTAATGACGTTTTTTTATTGTTTCCTATATAAAGCCTAACCAGCATAAACATTGGTGGCTCTTATGCTCATTGTAATTAAATGAGAGTGTGATTAATGTCTTTATATATTCAGGTAGTTATTCTCTCCAGAAGAATACATTGTAAGAAGATGACTGTTAGTATGTTTTAACATCAATTAACATTAAGGTTTGATAATAATTTTTTGTTGGCGAGTTCAAATGTTTTCATTTCATCATCTGATAGCCCGCTCCAGATTTTCTTTAGCATTACATTTTGAGTGTTTATTAGTTTTTGAGCAAGTGTAACTCCGTCAGGGGTTAAGCAAATACTTTTGCTTCGACGATCGTTTTTATTATTAATTCTTTTGGCAATATTCTTTTTTTCTAATTTGTCTATGATGTGTGTGATGTTTGTTTTGGAGAATTGTAACTCCTTGTAAATATCAGAAGGGGACTGACAATAATCATCAGACATATATAATGAAACTAACACCATAAATGTTGAAGTGTTTATTCTATACTCGCTCAATTCATTTTCTATAATACTCTGGATTTTGTCATTTACTCTAATATATAAGTGTATTAACAGACTCTCCTGAGCCGGGTATGCCGGATTTTTGATTTTTTTGTAGTTTGTTATAGTTTTTAATAAATCTATATTATTCATAATTCCACCACACGGCAAAAGAAAACTCATGAAGATTACTCAACCTGAGTGTTACATGAAGTATCGTGAACGCCGGAAAATCTAAGTTCCAGCCTGTACCGTAATCAGATAATCGCAGCAAAGGGACAAAGCAATAGTCCCTTTGCTGCACAGCATCAGAATGAATAACGAATATTAGCGTTTATCGCATCATCTGTGTTGTATTTACCGAATGCAGAGCGTTCAACTTCCAGCCCCAGACGCGTATTGTCGCCAAACCGGGCATTTAACCCCACACCGTAAAGCATACGACCGTCTTTTCTGCCATTAATCTGATGTTCTCCCGCTGCATCCTTCAGGTGAACGTCAGCACTGTCCGTCAGATCGAACTCATAATGCAGGCCGGCACGGGCTGTCAGACTCCAGTCCTTACCACTGAAGGTTTTACCGGAAACAACGCCGGTTCTGCCTACCAGAGGATTAACGCTGTTACGACGCATTGAGACATCCATTCCACTGTCGTTCCAGTTAAATGTTTGGCCCTGCAGTCTTCCCCAGACCAGTTCCGCCTGAGGTTCAACAAACGTCGTATCTGTCAGATGATAACGGTATCCGACTTCTGCACCTGCATACAGTGAATGGCTGCGGAAGTTCTGTTTACCAGCTCCGGCAAAGTTCAGGTCATATTTGTTTTCATTGTGAATATATTTGGCAATCAAATCAAAGTAAGCGCCGGACCGGAACAGACCACTGGCATAGAAACCACCACCCCATGATTTTGTTTTACCGCTGTACAGGCCTGCTGACGCATCTGTGTCAGTGTAGGTGGCCATCACGCCGGTAAACAGGTCCATACTTCCCAGTTCGTGCTTACGGTCAGCCCCCATCTGCAGCAGGGTATAGTGGTCAGTGAAACCGCCATCAGCAGAGCCGGAACCGTTCAGCAGACGCACCCACGTACCGGCTTCGCCGTTAATATCCCTCAAATCGCCCATGCGTTTGTTCAGGTTGTTAACTTCAGTGATGAAGTTGTTATAGCTGATGTGCATGAATGTGGCGGCAGCCTTACCCTGGCCGTCGTTACGTGCAACCTGGTAACCATCGAGGACCCACTCTTTTTTCCCGTCCTCTTTTCTGACACTAAGGGTGGGGGTGACATCACTGAATCCCACAACCCGTGTTGATGCCCTGAACAGATTATCAGCTGTCGCTTCAGGTGCGCTGACCAGTGGAATATCAAGCGTGTCCTTGTCAGAGGGTTTTTTCAGGAAGTTAACCCAGATGCTGTTGTCATGACCTGTTGCCGACTTGTTTATCACCAGTTTGTCTGCCTTGTTAAGGTCTGTACGCATGACAAATGCTGACTGAACCGCGTCCAGATTATCTGTTGTCAGTGTCGTGAACGATGATGTTCCCCCGTTAAAACCGACTATTGTCCGGTTAAGTTTCATATTTCCTGCCGTGGAGTTTCCGTTCATCGACCACTGGGTGTCTGTCATGCTGACGGTGGCATCCGGTGCATTCAGGCTCCCGCTCCAGGTATTGCGGTACCCGTTAAACAGGCTGTACAACATCTGATTCTGAAGAGTCAGGTCAGGACTCAGTTCCCCTTCCCCTCCGAGGGTGACAGTCCCTTTATCCTGAACATTGATATTACCTGACAACATACTGTACGGCCCCACGTTCAGGCGGGCATCGTCTCCCTTCAGGTTCCATGAACCGGCATAATCGTATACAGGTAAAAGTGTGTGAGATACCTCATCAGGACGGCTGTTCAGACTTAGGGTGGCATCAGAAATATTCACCGGACCGTCAGAAACAAAACTCTGACTGGCCAGAACATTTGCTCCCTTGTTCAGATTCAGGGCGGTACTGGTCAGCGTTGAGTTCTCCAGAACGGCACTGTCTGAGGAGATATTCACGGTACTGTTGTTCGCCTGTATTCCGCCATTGAATATCTCATTGATATTCAGCACTGACTGATTATCCAGGTTGACGGTGCCGTTGAAGACGCTTTTATCTGCATCTTTAGTTGCAACAGATGTGCCTTCTTCAAGGGTAAATGCTGTTCCCTGGCCATCTTTTTTGTCGATAAATACCCGACTGTCGCCCAGCGTGACGCTGGAGTTATCTGCCTGGATGGTTGTGTTCAGTGTGGCATTGCGGCCCAGACCAAAGTCTGTATCTTTTAACACGAGCGAACCAAAGCTGAACGTCCTGTTCTCCCAGTCATCCTGTGTAAATGAGGTGGGCTGTGTCAGAACGGAATTGTCGCCCAGAGACGAGACTGTATTTGCAATACTCTGAGACGTTGAAGCATGGATAACCGGGTGGCCCTGAATGGTCAGACGACCGTTTTCCTGAGTAAATGTACCGGACATATTCGCTGAGCCGTCCATAACCAATGCGCCGGTTGTACCCGGGGTTGCTTTATTTGAGAAATTAATATTTCCCAGCAACTTGCCATGATACAGATACCCTTTATTATTAATTCTGTTTGCAAGCAGTGCCTGTGCACTGTTCTGGTCATGTCCGACATATTCCCAGTGCTCGTTACTGACCTGACCGGTAGGGAACCAGCCATAACTACTTGTTTTCAGGATAAAATAATCGACGGTATGAGTATAGGGATTATTATAAATATATAATGAACCTACTGTTCCCCTGTTTGATGATGACCATTCATTAACTTTTACGTCTGCCGGACGCGTCTGATAATCCAGAGTGATATTAGCCGTTTTATCACTGCTGTTACCGAGAGTTGCGCCATAATCGGCGGCATTCAGCTTATGAAATGTCAGGTCATTCCCGTTAACATCCAGAACCCCCCCCCGGTAGCCCCAGGATATATTGTCCGGATTAATCTGCTGGTTGTCTGCCAGCACGACTGTCGGGCGGCCGCTGGCAATATTCACGCTACTGAATGCCTGAACGTGTCCTGAACTGTCAGCCTGCTGATTGAGGACAACGGTCCCATCCCCGACTTTCAGGCCGCCCTCATTAACACCGGTTCCCTGTACAACCAGGGTTCCTTCGCCGATTTTATGCAGGTTGTCACCTTTCACACCATTAACCTGCCAGTTTACGGAGGCATCCTTGTCCACAATAATACCGGCCCCGGTCCAGGTACTTCCGTTTGAAGTGGTGACAGTGTAGTCATCAGTAAATGTCAGTGAACCGGCACCCTGCGTGACAGAGTTTTCCAGGTCAATCTGACCATTATGTCCCAGGAATGTCAGATTTTTACCTGCGTTCAGGTCAGAACCTTTTTGCCCGTGCATGGCATATTCATCGGAACCCTGTTTCAGAGAGCCAGTGCCGGTGCTGCTGTCAAATTTCCATTGCAGGGGGGCGCCGGATGAGGCATTAAAAAAGACGGGAGCGTCATTATCCTCTAAATAGATCTGTGAGAGAAAACTCTGAGGAATAAGAGAATATATCAAATTGGTCCCCCCTCCTACTCCCGAGTAAACACCGACCAGTTCCCACTGCCCTTTGGCCGTATTCCAGCCAAATAATGGAGAACCACTGTCGCCGGCCTCTCCAAAAGAGGGCAGGATGCTATGATCATGTATGTTGCCCCCCATATACAGCTGAATGCCGTCTGAGCCGTGATAAAAGAATGATGTCGGGAGTATTCCTCCTGTCAGATAACCATACCCACCTGTTACCCAATGTCGCTTACCCTGACTATCCTGAATATACTGACTTCCCGAACCAGCCCTGTAGAATGCCGAGTATTTTGAAGGGTTCAATATATCAGCTGTTGATGAGCTGGTTACGGTAGCCGGAGCAACCTCAGTTACGAGCTTATCAAGTCTTGGTGTGTGGAGATCAGATGAACTGTGTTCATTACGATCCACAATATGGTAACTGTTCTGACCATCACCGAAGCTGACGCTCTGATATCCTTTATTATGTTTTACACTGGCTATATATTGCGGGTTAATTAATGTTGCAACGCCGGGATTTGAGCTTACATTCACACTGCTAAAATCAACCATGGGCGCTTTATCAAGATGTCCTACTAATTCCCCTTTATTATTAAAAATAGGAATGTTTGTTGCGCCAGCCTGAAACTGCCCTTTGTTTTCTGCAAAGTCGCGGTATGTCTGGTAAGGATTGTTGCCACCAACCGTTGATGCACCAGCAACGGTTGGGAGTAATGCAGATAGTGCCAGAGAGGTAAGTACTGAAAGTCTTTTTCCTCTGCGGGTACTCCCTTTACATACCCTTCGGGCTAGTTCAGAGACAACCTTTACTGTGTTAGTAATATAACAATATTTTAGAGCGTATATTTTATTCATAGTAAATGATTCCGGAACGTATATTCCAAAGTTACATTAATAACCATAGACAATTTCAAACGAAAGCATTGTTGAATTGCGCGCTAATTATTAATTAGCTATATAATTATAAATGTGACATATGTCACATTTATTTTTGCTTAAAACTACAATATTTTGTAGTTGCACGCATTCTTTGTCTGTGGTTTTCATTGGTGGTAATGAAAATGTTGTTTGCTTTTTCTCAGGTGTTTTGACTTATGACTTAAAGTCATAAAATATGCGACGCTAATACAACTACAGAAAAATGGTATATATGGATATCGACGATATTTGTTGATTTTTATTTTAAATTGCGTGGCGGTTCAGAGCGGATATATATATCACCATACCATCATCTGTTTTTCTGAAGTTCAGATTAGTTTTAACACACTGTTTTCCATCTTCGTTGATTACAACAGTCTTTTTAATGTATTTACGAATGGCATCATTCGACGTTCTAACGGATTTAGTCGATGGTGGGGTAATTAATAAAACATTTGCTGTAATCAAAAACGGTAATGTCTTCAATTGATAGAAGTTTCTGGTAATCTACTGGTATTTAAGGTTTTCCATGGCTACCGTTACTGTTCATTGTCCGCGCTGTAATTCCGATAAAGTTTATCGACATGGTCGTAGTTGTTCCCAGCATGAGCGTTTCCGTTGTCGTTCATGTAAACGTGTTTTCCAGCTCACTTACTCTTATGAAGCCAGAAAACCCGGCTTTAAGGAGCTGATCGTTGAAATGGCGCATAATGGCACAGGGGCCGTGATATCGCCAGAACACTGAAAATCAGCATCAATACCGTCATACGGACATTAAAAAGCTCTCGCCCCAGCGGATAACATCTGCGTCAGTCAGCTCACGCTGATGTTGCCCTTATCTGTGAACTTGATGAGCTGTGGAGCTTCGTTGGCAACAAGGCGCAACAACACTGGCTCTGGTATGCGTAGAACACTAAAACTGGCGGTGTGTTGGCTTACACTTTCGGGCCACGGAATGATGAGGCCTGTCGGGAATTGTTAGCCCTGTTGACTCCGTTCTGTATCGGCATGGTGGCCGCGATGACTGGGGCAGCTACGCCAGAGAAGTGCCGAAGGAGAAATACCTGACCGGCAAAATCTTCACGCAACGTATTGAACGTAACAACCTGACCCTCCGCACCCGCATCAAGCGGCTGGTAAGTAAAACAATCTGCTTCTCGCGTTCCGTTGCAATCCACGAAAAAGTCATCGGTTCCTTCATTGAAAAGCACATGTTCTACTGATTGGAAGCACTACCCAACGTTCAACTTATCATCATAAGTATAAAAATCACAAAATGGGAGGTAAGAGTCTTTACCTGGATTGTCTCGAAATGCAAAGTGTGCTTGCTTTACAACTAAATCTGGGGGTATCTAATGATTGCGTAATAGTTTTTTTATATACATATCAATGTCTTGCTTTTTACAATTTGTTTATATTATCCATTTTAAATCAATAAGTTACACATCATTAATACCTTCCTTATTTTTTGATTGGGACAGATTTGGGACCGATGGGTTCAGGATCGAATCTATTTACCGTGCGTGTTCGGTAAGGTGATTAGGTGCGAGGTGAGCATATCGACGAACCATTTCGAGAGTTTCCCATCCGCTCATTTTTAAGTGCAAGCAGGGAAACACCGGACTAAACCTATCAGCTGTTCGAAAATGGCAAGCGGATTAATATGCCATGGCGGCTTTGAGCCGCACGCATGGGGTGTGGCAAACCTGATGGATGTTGCTGTGCTGGTGGTGGCGTATTTGCTGGTCTGGTTGTTGGTTAATCGCGAAAATCATTATGCCAGAGGAATACCACAGGACGTTCAGGTTTTGCATAAAAAAGCCCACCATTAAGGTGGGCAAAAGGAATGATTTATATTCTCTGAGAGAAACATTACATTTCTCCTTGTCACTTCTAACATAAAAATATGGAGAAATAATGGAGCTTATATTAATTGGCGATTAGGTAACCATGTGGTTATACAAAACAATACAGTTCTTTACATTTGCCTTGTTTTATGAATACTCCTAAAGAGGTGTATAACATAATGGTACAAGCAGGGTAGATATGAATATATTTGAACAAACTCCACCAAACCGCAGACGTTATGGTCTTGCTGCATTCATTGGGCTGATTGCTGGCGTTGTTTCCGCATTTGTTAAGTGGGGGGCAGAAGTTCCATTGCCACCACGTAGTCCGGTTGATATGTTTAATGCAGCGTGTGGTCCGGAATCATTAATCAGGGCTGCAGGCCAAATTGATTGCTCCCGTAACTTTCTCAATCCTCCGTACATTTTTCTTCGGGATTGGTTGGGACTGACAGATCCAAATTCGGCTGTTTATACCTTCGCCGGGCATGTCTTTAACTGGGTTGGTGTAACGCACATAATCTTTTCGATAGTTTTTGCCGTTGGTTACTGTGTGGTCGCCGAAGTATTTCCGAAAATTAAACTTTGGCAGGGCTTACTGGCAGGTGCTTTAGCGCAACTTTTTGTTCATATGATTTCATTCCCTCTCATGGGACTTACGCCACCTCTCTTTGATCTTCCGTGGTATGAGAATGTCTCTGAAATTTTTGGACATTTAGTCTGGTTCTGGTCTATTGAAATTATTCGCAGAGATTTACGAAACAGAATTACCCATGAGCCAGATCCTGAGATCCCTTTAGGCTCAAATAGATAATGCTTTGAATGATAAAAATGGCGCAAATATAGCGCCATTTTTATAGGTTAAAAACGTTGCTTTTCATATTCTGATGCGGACAGTCAGTGATCATATCGCGCTACTTCAGGATGATGTAGATCCGGAGAACGCTACAGAAGAAGAGGCATTGTTGCTGGAAAATGGAAGAAGTTTCAGGTTTTGTTGTCCCTGAAAAACGAAGCCCCGCTATTACAGCTGGCGGGGCAATGCAATTAATTATTGTATATTTATAACGGTGTTAGCCCGTATTTAGCTCTTGCACGATTGCAAGCCTCATTGACTTCTCCGTTCTCACCAGACATGGCGAATTCTCTGCATGTGGACGATCGATTTTTATATATCGTGCAACAGGCATTTTTGCCCGGTGTTCCTGCAAGGGCAATACATCGGGGGTTTTTCTGATTGGTACCGCTCATGCATCGGTGAAAAGGGGATATTTGTTCAGTAAGCCTGGCGGGAATGGTACCGCCAGCATCGTCGGCTTCGGCCCAGTAAAAAGAGACGCGGAAAAATGCACAACAGGCACCACACGTCATGCATGGATTCAGATTGCTCATAATTCACCAGTACAGCTATAAATCGTAAAGAGAACTGCGGTACGTCGTATGCAGGGACGTATCGCGGTTGGCTGGTGTACTTTCGATAGTGTGAGTATTGAATGATTTCCAGCCGTTACCGATTTTACGTCCTAATTAGTGAAGAAACCACTCGTTAGCAGGCCGCCTGGTACCTTTCCGTGTCTCCTGAACACTGTGGTGTGCATATGAGAAAGCTCATCGTTACAGGTGACATTGACGATCGCTTCCACATCATTTAAACGATTTTTGAGTCTCTGAGGTGGAATTCTTCCCTCGTCTGATGGATAAGTCTTAGTCCGCCGAAGGGGGCTTAGCCGGACAGGAATCGCTAATCTTAATGAATTTGTCGTTATAGACCAGATAATGATTCCCCGGCTGACGTAACTCAGGCTGATGAACCACGTCTCCCGGACGTAGATACCAGGCATCGCCTTCCTCTTCGGTCGAATCACATCCTGGTTTAATCAGTAGCTTAAACCACGTGTTGCCGGTGTTACTTACCGTTCCGGTCACCTGATCGAAGGACCATTTAAACTGAACCTGACGTGGTCGTACTACCAGAATGGTATCCATCACCACCACCGGCTCCGTGCTGACCTCACCGCCGGTTGGGCTGCGTTTTGTCAGGTTACGAGTGGGGACCTCGCGAAATGAGACCCGGTAGTAGCGCTCGCGGTTATCCCGTGGACCATGATAGTAAAATTTAAAATACTCGCTCTCACCAGCCTGCAACGCCAGCTGGCGGGGGGCGAAAAGTAGTTCACCATCCACCGGTCGGGTGCGCAATTCACTGCTGCCCGGGCTATCAATAGCACTGATGGCAATACGGTATATCCGCGCGCTTTTGTTGTTATTCACGACACGTTTGCTGACAAAGTCAGTCTCGGACGGCAGTGAAAAAGTCAGATTGCCGACCGAAATCGCCTGTGTCAAAGGTGCCGCCAGCATACAGACCACTGTCAGCAGGGCCTTAGTTAATGTTACGCCACGTCGCCTGAACATGAATCTCTCCTGAAGCGCTGACTTCGCCAAACCAGCCGTTATCATCTACCGTACGCAGAGAAATGGCGTTATCCATTGGAATCGAAAATTTGACTGTGGTCTTATCCATCTGCCCCACTTCGCCAGAGATATCAGTCCACGGTGTGGTCAACCACAGCGCATCGGTCATATCCCGCCAGCTATCATCGCACCCGGCATCGTAGGTTTTTGTAGCTCCGTTGCGGGTAATAAAGGAAAGCGTCGCCGGGAACGGTACTTTCGCCTTACCGTCATCGGAGCTGAAGACACAATAGGAGCGCCCGCCAATCACCTGCGCGGGTCCGGTCACCTTGATCAGCACTTCGTCGGCAGCTGTTTTACCGCTGGTGGTTACGATATAGCCGAAATCGAGTGCCGACTCGCCGCTGCCAACATATCCCTCCCGCGACGGTGTCTGAGTATATTCATCGGAGATAATACTGATGCTGAAATCACGGGGTTTGATAATCAGCGTGTTGGAGGTAGAAAATTCATACCAGCCAGACTCCGGTGATGTGGTGTTCTGAAAGCGAAAGTTGAATAGATCTTTGGTGTTGATATCGCTGATCCCGAGGTTCACCATCTGCTTAAAGAAGTTGCTCGAGAAGAACACATAGATCGAGTCTGCGCTCTTCATCTCGTTGAAGGTGTAGTAATAGGCAGTATTGCTCACCGGTTTCCATGAACTGCCATTCAGACTGAACTGCATATCGTACGCCCCGACGGCCGAGGCTAACGACGAGTTGGCGATCGCCGGGAATATATGGATTGAGGTGTTGCTGAGTCCGTTTGTTTGCAGGGTATAGTTAACCATCTTACAACTTAATCCTGAACGACTGCCGATGGTTTGCGTCCGGCAGTCGGCGTTCCCTTCGCCCAGAGTCGGTACTCCGTCGCTGTTGATAAATACTTCCGCCAGCGAGTGGGTATTTATCAACCGTAGATTTGCTGCTTTCGTATGGGTGACGTTGCGAACATACCAGTTGCCGGAGGCCTGATCCTTACAGCGTGCGCCGCTGCTGGCGTCATAGTTCACAGAGGTCTGGCAGGCATTGATGGTCATTGTAAAGCTGCTGCCGACGGGCATTTGTTGCAGATACTGGTAAAACGCGTCTGACAACATGCCGTGCATCCACTTCGCGCCGCCGCTGGTCACCGTCGCGCCATAAAATCCACTGGCGTCGGTGGTTTGCGGCAGGATAAGACTGGTGGTCATATTACACCCTGCGTACCAGTTGATGCAGCGCAAGCCAGTTAAAGGAGATGAAACTGGTGAATTTTCCAGCCACATATCAAACTTCCAGTTGGTATAAAGGCCGGTGTTGTAACCGTTATCAATGTAGCCGAGGCTTTGCTGATAGATGGTTCCTGAACCATTGTATTTTAAACCGGTCCAGCGGTTGGCACCGGTCAGGCGCGGATCCAGCGCCCCGCCAGGAGTGACGAAAAAGTTGTCGTCTGAGTTGTTTTCGACAAACACAAACTCGCGTGCCGGAGCATCCGCCCAGGTTGTTTTGCTCACTGCCGCTCTGAGCGCGGTTGCAGGCCAGATTAGCGCAAAGATTATCATCGCTATCAGTAGGTTAACTCTCATTCTCTTCTCCTGTCTGCGTCACCGCCGCCCACGATGAGAGGCCGCTGCAGACCACATCACCGACCCAGACGGCACCGCGCGCCTGGTTGAGTTCCAGTGCCACTTCGCAGGTTTTATTGCCACTGTAGCGAAAATCGATAGTGGGGTATTTCTTATCCACGTCCATGACAAACTCGCCGTTTTCATCGGTTCGGGTTCGGCCGATATGGTTGTTAATCCGTGCGTTAGCCAGCAGTGTGCCGTCTTCCGCACGGATACGACCGGAGACGGTAACCATCTGCTTCACCTCTGGCTCAATGACAGCGACATTGCCTGGATAGAGAGTCAGATGACTTTTGCGACCGCTGACGATATCGTAACTGTCGAGTGAGTTTTTGCTGTTCTGCAACTCCACCTCATATCTTCTATAGGGAGAGAGCGGGAGATAGTTACGCTTGCCGTTAAGCGGGAAAATCCGCCCGTTGATTTTGGCGCTGATCTGACCATCGTTCTCCAGGCCAGTGTCGAATATCACCCCAGCGTTGCCATCGGTCCGCCCGCTGGCAGCGATGTTTTTACCCTGCCAGCCGACGCTGCCGTTGGCGGTCAAATTGGTATTGATGTAGCCGTCCGCCGCGCTATTGACGTTCAGCGTTCCGCTGGCGTAACGAGCGTCGAACTGTGCATACGCCCCACCGCTGAGGGTTTTGTCATCACCGGTATCGCCGGAGATGGCTCGTGACAGATTGGCACCAACAGTGCGAATGGTTCCTTCATCAAACTGTTTGCGTGCTGACAGGTTTGCCATGGTGTAGCCGTTTTGATGGGTCATCCCTGCGCTAAACCAGTTGCCCAGTGGTAGCGAGAGATCGAGAGCGATATATTTCCCTGTATTGGCGCTGCTGTCGCCGTTGTTATAGCGCTGAATACCGGCCCGCAGGCCAAGCGAACCAAAGGTACCGCTGTAGACACTTTGATAGTAATCTGCCGTGTAATAATGGCTGTTGTAGCGGCGGTCATCATTGTAGCTGATGCTGAACGTACCCAGCTTCGACCACAGTGAGTTCAGGTTGAGTGTGCCGCCGATTGCACGGTTGTCGGCATCGCTACGTCGCAATTGATTGCCAATGCGGGTTTTTTCCTGGTTAACCCACAGCGAACTGAAGCCTCCAGGTAGAGTGGCGCTGATGCTGGCGATGTTGCTCCATGAGCTGTCACTGGCCAGCATGTTTTGCAGGTTAACGTTGATCGCCCCCCCAAGCGGCAGCGTCAGACGGGTTTCACCCACCGCCTGATTATCGTATCCATATCCCGTTGCCGCCCAGCTAAACGTACTCAGTGAGCCGGAGGTCGAGGCACCTGCCAGCCAACTCTCTTTGGCTGGTCGCGTCTTTTTCCCGTTTTCCGACCAGCGATCCATATGAAAGCTACCGCCCCATATCTGCCACGCCAGCGGTGCACCGACGCCACGCCCCCGGCTAAACAGCTTATTGACCCGCTGGGTGCGTTTGCTGATCACGCGACCGTTAACGATTACCTCAACTTCCACATCGTAAATACCGTACGGTAGACCCCGGGTATCCACTTCATGATTGCCCATGGTGAAGTTCTGAACGCTTAGTAGTCGCCCATCACGGGTGAGATGTACTTCGCCCGCCGCCGGTAAAAAGGCGATCACTGGCGTGGCCGATTGGCTGCTGTCGAAGATGGTGGAGCTGGCCTGGTTTCCCCAGGAAAGGCCGTAAATCTTCCCTGCTGAAATGGCGGTCATCGGCCCTAAGGACTGCAAGTTCCAGGTGTCGAGCATTCCACCGGCAAATCGGTGACCAGCAAAATCGCGTTCATACATCGCTTTATATAATTCACTGTCCTGTTGACCGCTACCAATCCCGTACAGTGAGCCGTCGAGCACCACGTGATGTTCGCGCAGCGCAGTAACGTTATTCAGCGACAGATAGCTGGAGGTGTTGCTCCCGCCGTTACGCAACTGGTTGTTATAGACGCCGAAGTTATAGCTCAGATTACTGCTGAGGGTGTTAACACTGGACTGCCCGATGTCTTCGCTACGTGAGCGTAGTACGGTGCCCAGCGCTTCGCGCTTGACCACCAGCTGCAGCAGCAGTTGGCGCAAGCTGAGATCCAACTGCGCGTTGTCAGTCAGGGGGATGGTAAGGGCCTCATTGAACGGGGCGTTGGCCAGAGTCATCAGTTGCTGTCGAGTTTGTTCGCTGACACTGGCGTTATCTTCACTCTCTTCCAGCTGTATTTTCCGGATGCGTAACTGTCCATCATCCAACCAGATAAAAGCGCTGCCGATTCGCTGATCGTCCTGGCGACCCTGGCTACCGGCGAGATGAATATAGAGCGGGACGCTCATGCCGTCCTGAAGCGCCTGACTGAAGGCCTGCGGAATAATCACCCCACCTATTTGCTGCGCACTTATGTCAGCAGCGCTGGCATCGGGCTGAACGAACAAAAAGACCATGCCGAAGGCAAACTGGGCTTTCAGTCCTGGGGAGAACCGTCGTAAAGGCATTGTCGTTATCCATCTGCACAGCTATCTATTTCACGGGAATGAACTTATCACCCTGCCAAAGTGCAACCCGTCCTTTGTTATCCGCCGTGTCCACGCGGGTAAAACGACGCGACTTGCCCGGCATCAGGTAGTAATTCTCTTTACACTCCTTACCATTGGCGGCTTTCAGGCAGGGGCCGTAGGCGAGGATCCGCAACGTCGCATTTCCTGTATTTGTCAGGGAGCCGTTGGCGTACTGAAAGTGGTAGTTCGCCTGGCGGGGTGCGACGACCAGAATGGTGCCGATGCGGGCGGAAGCAGTGGCCACAGCGCTACGGTTGGCATTATCGCGCTGCGCATCACTGAGGGCCTGATCAAACCAGACAATGCGGTAGTAGCGCTCTTTTTCATCTGCTGGTCCCTTATAGAAGAAGCGGATCACTTCGCTGGCTTGGGCGGGTAGCAGCAAGCTGGCGGGAGTGAGTAGCAACTCATCCGGCTTGTCCATTGCGATAACCTGCCCGTCGTCAAGCGGTGAAGAGAGCCGTTCGAGACGGATATTGATGAGGCGGCCACTGTCGGTACTGTTTTGGATCGTTTTGCTTAGCGTGCTGCTGTCACTGTTCATAAACGATGATATATCGCCGACATCCAGCGCCTGGGCCGGTGATATTCCGGAAAACAGCAGAGCGAGAGGCAGAAGGTGCTTTTTCATAACAATTCCGTCCAGGAATAAAGCAGGGGGGTACCCCTGCTGGTACATCAGAGAGATTAACTGGTCCAGGTAGCGTCGAACTGTACGCTAACGTCGCCGCTCCAGATGCCTTCCGGTAGAGTGCTGTAATCGGTTACTGCGGTGGTACCATTGGTGGTGCCGCTGATGATGGAGAAAGTGAAACCATCCTGTGCGGTGGTACGATTGCTGGCATTGTAACCGTTAGCCAGTGGGCTAAGGTTGCCGCCCAGTACGCCGTTGGTGGTATCGATCATCACGGTATCGCCAGTTTTTTCGACTGCCGCGCCGTTATAATCCACGCCCACATTCAGTGTGGAACCTGAGGTATCCAACTGGGTTAAGGTGTTGGTGATAAGACGTGAGGTCAGTTTAAAGGCGGTAGCCGTTGAGTCACCCTCGATAGCCACGTCAAATAGACCTTTTTGTGAGTTAAAACCTTTAATGCCTTCGGCATACTGGAACGCCAGGCTACCGAGTGGCGTCACAACCAGCTTACTGGTGGTGTCTTTTTTGGCTGTTGCTGACCAGGTCGCTACAGCCTGAGCTGTTACGTCAGCAGCCTGCGCTACACCTGTACCGGTAAACACCGTTACCAGAGCTATTGCCAGAACCTTTTTTTCATTGCTTTTCTTCCCGAGTTGAATTGAGGACATGAAGTCCCGGTGAGTCATTTTTAAAACTAACTTGCCTGGAGTTTACTGAACCAACTTATATAATTTTGAGTACAGCTTGGCCTCTGCATTCCGCCGATGGGTATACACTGTCTTCACACTACAATTTTCAATTCTGGCAATCGATTTAGGCAGCATTCCCTGAGCCGTCATGCGGATAATTTCCATTTCCCGGTCAGTGATTTTATCTTTCTTAATATCTTTTCTCAGGAACCTGCCATTAATCACATAGGCCAGTTCTTTTCTAATATCACGACTCAGTCCAGCGTATACCACGCCCCTAATATTGCTGTTGTAATACCAATAATTTGCTAAGGCTTCTGACTTTCTGGCCGCAATCAATACGACCTGTTTCCCCTTTACCGCGGATAACCACTCATTATCACGGTTTATAAACTCAGTTAAAGAATCCGTATTGAGATTGATAAACACGAAATCTTTTCTGATTTTCTCCAGCGATAGATAAATTAATCTGTCGATATCCACAATCAGTTCAGATAGTCCTTTATAGAAGTAGGCGTCATGGGGAGACCAGATGTATTTATCAGAACGGTTTTGACATTCCATATGGTTTTTAACCTCATAGTCCCTGCTGTAATCATTTTGCCATGTCACTACTTTCCAAACCTGTAATTTTTACAGGGACATTCAGTTTCTTTAGTAAATCGGAAGTAAATAAGATACGTAGCACATATCAATATAGGTTAAACGAGATTAAGTTTTAATTATTTCGATTAGGTTTAAATTTATGTTTTTTTCCTGATGAGTGTCAATATGTGAACAGAAAATGAATTCCATGGTTAAGTCAATATTTACAAAAAATGAAAATATTGCTTTTTTGATAAGAAGAAAAAGACATTCAGTTTCATAAGGTTATTGGCAATATAACGTTCAATTCTTACTTGCATTTTATATTAGCCAGGAACTTTGCCCTGAGGTGTTAGGAATAGTCTTAATGTGTTGTGTAATGGACTAGTAAAAAAACAAGTTTAAATGACAAGAAATAGAATATAAAACTATCATAAGTCATAATTAAAGATGATTTGCCAATCAGTAAGGTGTTTTAATGGATTAACATGCCGCACAAAATGGTTATGGGTGTTCATCCCAATAAGTGATGAAAAATTAAATAGGTGTAAGTACGTCATCTGTCCGGTAAGCCCCCCAAGAGCCAAATTAAGTGAAGTTAAACGAAGACTGCCAGTTGTCACAGGAACGATGGCCTCTTTGCCAGGGCACTGCATTCAGTCATCTGTGCGCGTTACTCTAACTGGCACTCGAACGTCGGCGATGGGGTTACCGATGGATCTGGCCGTTCCTGTGGCGTAAACGTTTTTATGTCAGTACCAACAGATTTACCACATTTATCATCTTAACAGTTTGAGTGTAAATGCAGGCTGCGTCGCAAAGGGAGGAAACTGAGTGGCGTGTTCAGTCTAAAATAGAGTTGATGCCAGCATACAGGGCGCAGCTGGTCAACAAGTCAACATTAATATAATGGAATATTCGGAGAGAAACGTCAGGCAGTTGACCTTAAATTAACAGGAAGATACATCCCCAGGAAAATTAATGCTGGTGTAATAAATACACCAACATTAATCCGGTATGATTATTAATCAGACAAATATCGTTAATTCGTCGAATTTTGAATCAACGTTTTTTCTTACGACCCTGAACGGCCTTAAAACGTGGATTAGATTTACAAATCACATACAGCCGTCCTTTTCGCTTCACAATCTGACAGTCTGGATGGCGTTCTTTTGCGGTACGCAGAGAGTTAAGGACTTTCATCATGCCCCCTTTTTCGTGCTAACAAAACGACCAAAACGTTGGGTGAACCGTGCAACATTTCCTTCTGATGCCACTGTTCTCAGCTTCCCTGTATAGAACGGGTGCGATTTCGAAGAGACATCAATTGTTACGTACGGATACGTTACGCCATCCAACTCAATCTCACGGTCTGTTTTGATAGTCGAGCCGATTTTAAAGTACTCATCAACGCTGGTGTCGTGGAACACCACAGTACGATACTCAGGATGGATATTGGGTTTCATCATTTTTACCTGTTATGTTATAACATAACCGTAAAGATACATGCTCATCCGGATCATTTCAACACCCAATCACTGTGACTATTTGTGGGATGTGGAATTTCCGCAACGGGGAAGTCTGGCATTGTTAGCAGCCATTGGCGACGCTCCCATAAACGCCTGGATGAGTGATTGATGATGGTTTCGCTGAGAGTATGGATTTTTCGAGAATGGAGGCTATCTCCACTTTACTGGCCGATGATTTATTGCAGCATGATTGATTACCTGACAATGTGTATTCCTCTCCCACGGATATAATAATTACTTACAAAAAAGGGAGAGGATGCATATTTTAAATATCACTGAAGTGAACAGTTTATTGCCGTTATTAATAGAAATGGAGAAATAAATAGGCGTATTCTACAATTGCGACAAAAACAACGATATTAATCAGTTTATGACTGATTTGCTGTACTTTATTCTCTTTCATTGGTACTTCCTCGCTTTAAAAAAGAGTGCACTTCGTAAGTGCCCTTATATAAATAACGAGTTTGGTCAACCAATTTTTTGACATGTATCACAAATTTGAATAGATGTATTACATCGGCTATCTTTTATTGCCCCAACGTCATTGATATATGTCGCCTGAAATCAGTTACGGGAATGAGTCTGATCTCAAGACTGGCCCAGTCCTGGCGTTGATTGGCGCTGAGGAGCATATCGCATCTCATCGTAACGTCGTATCTCCTGGGGTGTTATACAAGATATCGTTGTAGGTAACCAGGGAGAGGAATTGAGTCTATTAAACCGTCAACTATGCCGGATACATACTGGATTACACTGCAGGCACGCCTTACGAGAGAACGTGCCGCAGTGACGGGTTAATTATCTGAAAGAATTTGCGAGGCTGTATCGGTTACTCATTGATTTGATAGTTTTACTCTCGGGAGAGTAATCGATATTTAATCCATTAACGGAAACCAGCCAGTTCCTTTCGATGCCTGAATTTGATCCCATAGTTTATCCGGAATGGTTAATTCAGGAACGCGTTGTGGATTAAGGGCTGTTTGAATTTCATGACTTCTACCTGATTCAGCTAAAGTCACCCATTCTGGATTTATCACCAGCCCTTTACCGATCGCAACAAGTGGCAGGCCAGCGGAAATTGCTTCTTGAGCCTGAGACGGTGTGCGTATTTTACCTGCGGCGATTACCGGCACTCTGCCTGCAATATGATTTAAAATCAATTCAATAGTTCGGGGGCCATTTGGCGACTCAACAGGGTAGCTATCGTTAATACTGACCAGCGAGGTATGTATATACGAAATACTGGATGAAATGAGTCGATCAAGGAGTTTATAAGTATCCTCTATCCGCAGCCCCCCTGTTACAGATTCTTCAGGAGATATTCTGTAACCGATAGCAAAGGGCTTTGTCGCATATTCATAGACTACATTTTTTACTTCCTGTAATACGGCCAGCGGGAAGCGCATACGTCCTTCAAGATCTCCTCCCCATCGGTCATTACGCTGGTTAAATAGAGGGGAGAAGAAATTCTGCAGAAGGAATCCGTGCGCACCATGAAGTTCAACGCCATCAAAACCTGCTTTAATCGCCCTTTTTGTGACATCTCCGAATGCTCTAATGGTTTCCTGAATTTCGTTTTCAGTCATTTCCCTGCTTTGTACCACTCTCTTCATAAAGTCACCAGATTTTACGCTTGATGCGCTGGCACTAATAACATCGTTATTTGGCACAAGCTCCGGGATGGCTTTATTACCGGCGTGGAAAATCTGCAAAATAGCCGGAGCACCGCCACTTTTGGCTGCAGCTGCTAACTTTTCAAGGCTGTTAATGAAACGGTCGTCATACGCGGCAAATTCATGAGTAAACCCAATGCCGCTTGGCGTGACATAGGTACATCCTGTTATTACTAAACCAACATTTTGTGAGCGACGTTTATAAAATTCGAGTTCTTGCTCAGAGATGGTTCCATCAGGATTAGCTGACCAGGTTGTCATAGGAGCCATAACGATACGATTACGTAGCTTTATTTTTTCTGTCAGCATAAAAGGAGAAAACAATGATGGGTGTTTATTTGTCATAACAATACCTCAAATGTTTATCTGATTTTAATGCGTATAATCTTAATAAGTTGAGTTGCTACTTTTTGATGCTTTTTTCCTTTAATAGAATTCTTTTTGAGTAATTTTATTATTGTCGTGTAGTCAATAAAGGATAAATGTCAGGGAGATAATGAATCTCCCTGCAAGGTTATTACAAATGTGTTTTGTAAAAAGGAATTAATTTATCGAGCGCCTGTTTCACAGGTTCTGGCTTATCATACAGGTCGTAATGTGAATAACCTTCAACCACGACCAACTCTTTATGTTTTGAGGCTGCACGACCAATAATTTCGCAGCCGTCACGATAGGCACCAAAAGCGCCCACTCTATCGCCTACTACAACCATTAGTGGTTGAGTTAACAGGACTTCTGCAAGATGAAAAGCATCCCAGCCCACGGCAACAGTCTGATGTGAAAATAGCGAACGATTTACCCCATTAGGCGCACAGCCTCGTGGCGAACGATAATATTCTGTTGCTTCAAAAAGGTCTATTTCTGTTAATCCCGCTTCAAGAGCTGCTTCCGGAGAAGAAGGGAGCAAATCATCTACGCGAAGTTTTGCGCCGTTAGCTTCGTTTGTTCTTTGTTGCGCCATTGCTTCGAGTGCTCCGATAGGATTAAACGCTGTAAATCCCTCACGCATAAGACGCCCGTAGTTTGCACCCGTGACAGTACCAATGGCTTTAATCCGACGTTCTGTCATTGCGGCATTAATGGCATATCCACCTCCACCACAAATACCCAGTACACCAATACGCCCGGCATCAACGTAAGGTAAGGTGGTAAGGTAATCAACGACAATGCTGAAGTCTTTTACTCGCATTGTTGGATCTTCCAGATAACGCGGTTCTCCACCGCTGCTTCCCTGAAAACTGGCATCAAAAGCAATGACGATAAAGCCAGCTTTTGCCAGGGCGGCACCATACACACTACCCGATGTCTGTTCTTTGCAGCTTCCAATTGGATGGGCACTGATAATGGCAGGATACTTTTTTTCACTATTAAAATCGTCAGGGAAATAGATATCAGCAGCTATATCCCAGTAAGTGTGTTTTATCGAAACAGTTTTCATTTCAAGCTCCAGGGATTTGCCTAAACAGATTTAAATATCATTTCTATTATCCGCAACTGGCATTCGTGTTCATATCGCGAACGGCGTAATAGTATGACTTGTATTGGTTATCATCAATGGTCTAATATCTATCACAGTGTTAAGTTAAGGTTTGCAATGATGAAAATAGAGCCTTCAATTTTGCCTTCTCTTGCCTGGTTTGCGCTGATTGTTCGTGCCGGCAGTTTTTCCAGAGCAGCCTCTGAAATGGGTATTACGCGGGCCGCATTGTCCCAGAATTTAAAATCTCTTGAGGAACGTCTTAACACCAAGCTGATATACCGTACGACCCGCAATATGTCGCTTACTGAGGAAGGACAGCATCTGTATGAAGTGCTGGTGTCGGCTTTGGGGCAAATTGATGATGCGTTGAAAGATGTCGGTGATACCCAACTTGAACCTACAGGACTGTTGAGAATAAATTCCTCCCGTGTTGCAGCAAGGATGCTTGTTGAGCCTCATATTGGCGAGTTTCTTACTCGTTACCCTAAAACAAAGATAGAACTCATTATGGATGACGGTTTATCTAACATTATTGCGGACGGCTGTGATGTGGGCATACGTCTTGAGCAAGGACTGGATGAGCATATGACTGCCGTTCCTGTTTCTCCGCTTATTAAACTGGTTACTGTGGCATCGCCAGATTATTTAAAAGAACACGGTATTCCTGAAACTCCTCAGGAATTGAGTAACCATAATTGTCTTCGGTTGCGGCATAAAAGTAGCGGTGCACTCTCAGCATGGGAGTTTTCGAATGTTGTGGGGGGTAATGAAGAGTTCGAAATAGAGGTGTCAGGTAAGTATATTTCTAATGATGACGAAAGCATGATACGAATGGCGCTGAATGGAACGGGTATCATTCAACATCTGGATTTTGCAATCGCTGAACATATCAATGCGGGCAAGTTACAGCCGATTCTTGAGGATTGGGCCGTTTCATTTCCTGGATTTTATATATATGTTTCATCACGGGTGAGAATGCCCTCTAAAGTTCGTGCTTTTATTGATTTTATGGTGGAGAAAAGAGTAAAAATAGAAAGTTAATGATGTGTGTCAGAATATCGGTAAGAAGAATGGCGCAATCGTGAGGATACGTTTATTCATAATAAATCTCCTGAAAGTTTAGAATTATTTTCGATACAGCCAGATTATCATTGTTACTAATAATGTGGTTAAAATAATAGCATCTATGCCCCCCTTCATGAGTGTCTGTGAAGAGGATGCTTCTACAAGGAAATCGCCAATGCTCAAAGAAAACTTCAACGAACTGCAAATCTTTCTTGTGGTGGCAAGAGAGCGAAGTTTTACCAAAGCAGCGGGCAAACTCGGCGTCTCTCAGTCTGCACTTAGCCATGCAATGAAGGCTCTGGAGGAAAGGCTCAATATCCGCCTCCTGACACGGACTACCCGCAGTGTGGCTCCCACAGAAGCGGGGGAGAGAATCATTGCCTGCCTTGAACCGCGTATTGACGAGCTTGAACAGGAACTGGAATCACTTATTCAATTGAACGGCACGCCCTCCGGGAATATTCGGTTATCTGCCGGGGAACATGCCGCGCGAAGTCTGGTCTGGCCGAAGCTAAAACCTTTTCTCAGAGAGTATCCCGAAATCAATGTCGAACTGGTGGTGGATAACGGTTTTGTCGATATTGTTGACGGTCGTTTTGATGCCGGGATCCGGCTGGGTGAAAGTGTGGATAAGGATATGATTGCAGTGCGAATTGGGCCGGATATGCGGATGGCCATGGTGGGATCGCCGGCGTATTTTGCTGCAAACCCTGCGCCTGAAACGCCTCACGAACTACAAAATCATCGCTGCATCAACATGCGTTTGCCAACTGCCGGTGGGCTTTACCACTGGGAGTTCGAGCGAGAAGGGAAACCGCTTCGCGTTAAGGTTGATGGGCAACTGACGTGTAGTCCATTGCCAGAAAGAATTGATGCCGCGTTATCAGGGGTTGGGATCGCTTGTGTCCCTGAAGACATGGTTCAGGAGTATATAGAGTCAGGCAAGCTTATTCAGGTGTTACAGGAGTGGTGTCCAACTTTTCCTGGGTATTATCTTTACTACCCCAGCCGCAAGCAGCATCCGCCAGCTTTTGCGTTGTTGATCGATGCGCTTCGCTACACCGAATAACGGGTCCTTTATCCTGGACCCGTTTGGGTATTAGCGGCCTACGCGTGCCTGATGTTCAGGCGAGTAACGTTCACCGACGATTTTAATTGTTTCCAGCGCCTCGCTTATCTGCTGCGTATCTTTCTGCGAAAGAACAATGTCAGCAGCGGCCAGGTTTTCTTCCAGCCGGTGCAGTTTAGTGGTGCCAGGGATGGGAACAATCCACGGCTTTTGTGCTAATAGCCATGCCAGTGCGATTTGTGCAGACGTTACCCCTTTCTCCGCAGCCAGTTCACCTAACAAGGTGACCAGTTTTTCATTGGCTTCAATGGTTTGTGCTGCGAAACGCGGTACGGTGCTGCGGTAATCATCTTTGCCGAAAGTGGTTCCCGGCTTAATCGCCCCTGTCAGGAAACCTTTACCTAGTGGGCTGAAGGGGACAAAACCAATTCCCAGTTCCTCAAGCAACGGCAGAATTTCCTGTTCAGGCTCACGCCACCACATGGAATATTCGCTTTGCAGGGCGGTGACAGGTTGTACCGCATGTGCACGACGAATGGTTTGTGCTCCTGCTTCAGACAGGCCGAAATGTTTGACCTTACCTTCTGCGATGAGGTCTTTCACCGTTCCTGCAACATCTTCAATAGGAACATCTGGATCAACACGGTGTTGATACAGCAGGTCAATAACATCTGTTTTCAGACGACGTAATGATCCTTCAACGGCTTCACGGATATGTTCCGGACGGCTGTTTAAAATCTGCTGCTTATTATCATTGCCGAAGGTAAAACCGAATTTAGTGGCAATTACCACGCGGTCACGAAACGGTTTTAAGGCTTCGCCGACCACTTCTTCATTCAGATACGGACCATACACTTCGGCGGTATCGAAGAAGGTGACGCCACGTTCAACCGCAGCACGAATAAGTTCGATAGCCTGACGGGTATCGGTCGCCGGGCCGTAGCCGTGGCTTAAGCCCATGCAACCGAGCCCAAGGGCGGAGACTTCGAGTCCGGATTTACCCAGATAACGTTTTTGCATTGAATGAATACCTCTTTTATCGCGGCTTAAACATCAAGTTTGCGGCCAGTCAGCCATTCCACCATTGCGGGATCGCGGTGAGAGAAGAACGCGCTGGTTGCGGTATCCAGGGCGGTAATTTGCAGCATATCTTCAGGGCTGAGTTCAAAATCGAGAATGTTGATGTTCTCTTCCATGCGTTCTTTTCGCACTGATTTTGCCAGTGAAACAATGCCTCGTTGGTAGATCCAGCGCAGAACAACCTGGCCCACGCTTTTGCCATACTTCTCGCCAATTGCCGTGAGAACAGGATGCTGGAACAGACCATTTTTCCCTTCCGCAAACGGTGCCCAGGCTTCTGGCTGAATGCCACGACTTTGCATCCAGGGAACGGCCTGTAGCTGCTGATTGAAAGGGTTAACTTCAACCTGGTTTACCGCCGGAACGACGTTATTAAAAGCGATAAGGTCTGCCAGTCGGTCAGGATGGAAGTTACTGACGCCAATAGCGCGAATTTTACCGGCCTGTTGCAGCTCTTCCATGGCACGCCAGGCTCCGTGGACATCGCCATATGGCTGGTGAATCAAGTACAGGTCAACGTAATCAAGTTGCAGTCGATTCAGAGAGCGTTCGAACTGGGCTTTGGCCCCTTCGTAACTGGTATCCTGCAACCAGAGTTTCGTGGTGACAAAGAGTTCGTTACGGGCGATACCGCTTTGTTTCAGTGCGTTCCCGACCTGGATTTCATTTTGATAAGAGGCGGCGGTGTCAATCAGTCGATAACCGCTGTTAATAGCGTCAATGACCGCTCTTTCGCATTCGGCGGCATCGGTCATCTGAAATACACCAAAGCCCAACAGGGGCATTTCAATACCGTTGTTCAGTTTTACTTTTTGCATGGTGTTATCCTTCCGTTATCGTTCATGAGAAGCATAACGTAAAGGGAAGAGCTCGATTAGACGGCAGGATTTGTCAGGGGTTATGAACAAAATTCATAAATCTGTTTGAGGGTTGAGATTAGTCGTGCAAGTTCGATATCCCCGGAATTTACAGTCCGATGAATAAAAATGAATGTCCATAAAAAATATATTGGTTTATCCCAGCGTATATACTTACTTCGACGTACTCCCAATAGCAGTTAATTAAAGACGGGTCATTATTATTCACTCTGAATAATGAATTATTCACTGCCCGCAGAGTAAGAAATATAACTTAAGTGTCTATTTAATGACTTGCACAAAAAGCTAAATTTTTACCCATAAATAAAAATATAATCCCGCGCCCAACCACCTGATGAGTGGCTACAGACACTGGATATATTAGGTGGCGGTGTACTTTCTTACATAAAGGTATTTCCTTTTCTGTGGAAAAGGAAACCGGGAAATCCCCGGTTTTTCTGACAAGCAGACGCCATTATTTGTGTCTGCCTATGTTCGTTAATTCGTTCATCAGGAAATTATCTCAATGTCACGTTATAAAACAGACAATAAACAGCCACGATTTCGTTATTCAGTTCTGGCCCGCTGCGTGGCGTGGGCAAATATCTCTGTTCAGGTTCTTTTTCCACTCGTAGTCACCTTTACGCCAGTAATGGCAGCACGTGCGCAGCATGCGGTTCAGCCACGGTTGAGCATGGAAAATACTACGGTAACTGCTGATAATAACGTGGAGAAAAATGTCGCGTCGCTTGCCGCTAATGCCGGGACATTTTTAAGCAGTCAGCCAGATAGCGATGCGACACGTAACTTTATTACCGGAATGGCCACCGCTAAAGCTAACCAGGAAATTCAGGAGTGGCTCGGGAAATACGGTACTGCGCGCGTCAAACTGAATGTCGATAAAAATTTCTCGCTGAAGGACTCTTCGCTGGAAATGCTTTATCCGATTTATGATACACCGACAAATATGTTGTTCACTCAGGGGGCAATACATCGTACCGACGATCGTACTCAGTCAAATATTGGTTTTGGCTGGCGTCATTTTTCAGAAAATGACTGGATGGCGGGGGTGAATACTTTTATCGATCATGATTTATCCCGTAGTCATACCCGCATTGGTGTTGGTGCGGAATACTGGCGTGATTATTTGAAACTGAGCGCCAATGGTTATATCCGGGCTTCTGGCTGGAAAAAATCGCCGGATGTTGAGGATTATCAGGAACGCCCGGCGAATGGCTGGGATATTCGTGCTGAGGGCTATTTACCTGCCTGGCCGCAGCTTGGCGCAAGCCTGATGTATGAACAGTATTATGGCGATGAAGTCGGGCTGTTTGGTAAAGATAAACGCCAGAAAGATCCACATGCGATTACCGCTGAAGTGAATTACACGCCAGTGCCTCTTCTGACCCTGAGTGCCGGGCATAAGCAGGGCAAGAGTGGTGAGAATGACACTCGCTTTGGCCTGGAAGTTAATTATCGGATTGGCGAACCTCTGGAAAAACAACTCGATACAGACAGCATTCGCGAGCGTCGAATGCTGGCAGGCAGCCGCTATGACCTGGTTGAGCGTAATAACAATATCGTTCTTGAGTATCGCAAATCTGAAGTGATCCGTATTGCTCTGCCTGAGCGTATTGAAGGCAAGGGCGGCCAGACGGTTTCCCTGGGGCTTGTGGTCAGCAAAGCAACTCACGGTCTGAAAAATGTGCAATGGGAAGCGCCGTCTTTGCTGGCCGCAGGCGGAAAAATTACGGGGCAGGGCAACCAGTGGCAAGTGACGCTCCCGGCTTATCAGGCAGGCAAAGACAATTATTATGCGATTTCAGCGATTGCCTACGATAACAAAGGCAATGCCTCGAAACGTGTGCAGACAGAAGTAGTTATTAGCGGAGCTGGTATGAGCGCCGATCGTACGGCGTTAACGCTTGACGGTCAGAGCCGTATTCAAATGCTTGCTAACGGTAATGAGCAAAAGCCGTTGGTGCTGTCTCTGCGCGACGCCGAGGGGCAGCCAGTCACGGGCATGAAAGATCAGATCAAGACTGAACTAACCTTCAAACCGGCTGGAAATATTGTGACTCGTACCCTGAAGGCCACTAAATCACAGGCAAAGCCAACACTGGGTGAGTTCACCGAAACTGAAGCAGGGGTGTATCAGTCTGTCTTTACTACCGGAACGCAGTCAGGTGAGGCAACGATTACTGTTAGCGTTGATGACATGAGCAAAACTGTCACTGCAGAACTGCGGGCCACGATGATGGATGTGGCAAACTCCACCCTGAGCGCTAACGAGCCGTCAGGTGATGTGGTTGCTGATGGTCAGCAAGCCTACACGCTGACACTGACAGCGGTGGACTCCGAGGGTAATCCGGTGACGGGAGAAGCCAGCCGCCTGCGACTTGTTCCGCAAGACACTAATGGTGTAACCGTTGGTGCCATTTCGGAAATAAAACCAGGGGTTTACAGCGCCACGGTTTCTTCGACCCGTGCCGGAAACGTTGTTGTGCGTGCCTTCAGCGAGCAGTATCAGCTGGGCACATTACAACAAACGCTGAAGTTTGTTGCCGGGCCGCTTGATGCAGCACATTCGTCCATCACACTGAATCCTGATAAACCGGTGGTTGGCGGTACAGTTACGGCAATCTGGACGGCAAAAGATGCTAATGACAACCCTGTAACTGGCCTCAATCCGGATGCACCGTCATTATCGGGCGCAGCTGCTGCTGGTTCTACGGCATCAGGCTGGACGGATAATGGCGACGGGACCTGGACTGCGCAGATTTCTCTCGGCACTACGGCGGGTGAATTAGACGTTATGCCGAAGCTCAATGGGCAGGACGCGGCAGCAAATGCGGCAAAAGTAACCGTGGTGGCTGATGCATTATCTTCAAACCAGTCGAAAGTCTCTGTCGCAGAAGATCACGTAAAAGCCGGTGAAAGCACAACCGTAACGCTGGTGGCGAAAGATGCGCATGGCAACGCTATCAGTGGTCTTTCGTTGTCGGCAAGTTTGACGGGGACCGCCTCTGAAGGGGCGACCGTTTCCAGTTGGACCGAAAAAGGTGACGGTTCCTATGTTGCTACGTTAACTACAGGCGGAAAGACGGGCGAGCTTCGTGTCATGCCGCTCTTCAACGGCCAGCCTGCAGCCACCGAAGCCGCGCAGCTGACTGTTATTGCCGGAGAGATGTCATCAGCGAACTCTACGCTTGTTGCGGACAATAAAACTCCAACGGTTAAAACGACGACGGAACTCACCTTCACCGTGAAGGATGCGTACGGGAATCCGGTCACCGGGCTGAAGCCAGATGCACCAGTGTTTAGTGGTGCCGCCAGCACGGGGAGTGAGCGTCCTTCAGCAGGAAACTGGACAGAGAAAGGTAATGGGGTCTACGTGTCGACCTTAACGCTGGGATCGGCTGCAGGTCAGTTGTCTGTGATGCCGCGAGTGAACGGCCAAAATGCCGTTGCTCAGCCACTGGTGCTGAATGTTGCAGGCGACGCTTCCCGGGCAGTGATCAGTGATATGGCGGTGAAGGTGAATAACCAACTGGCAAATGGACAGTCTGCTAACCAGGTAACCCTGACCGTCGTGGACAGCTATGGTAACCCGTTGCAGGGGCAAGAAGTTACGCTGACTTTACCGCAGGGTGTGACCAGCAAGACGGGGAATACAGTAACAACCAATGCGGCAGGGAAAGTGGACATTGAGCTTATGTCAACGGTTGCGGGAGAACACAATATTTCCGCTTCGGTGAATGGTGCTCAGAAGACGGTCACGGTGAAATTCAACGCGGATGCCAGCACCGGTCAGGCAAACCTGCAGGTAGACACCGCCGTTCAAAAAGTGGCAAACGGCAAAGATGCCTTTACGCTGACGGCGAACGTTGAGGATAAAAATGGTAACCCTGTTCCAGGGAGCCTGGTGACCTTTAATCTGCCCCGGGGTGTCAAGCCGCTTACAGGCGATAATGTGTGGGTGAAAGCCAACGATGAGGGGAAAGCGGAGTTGCAGGTGGTTTCCGTGACTGCCGGAACCTATGAGATCACGGCGTCAGCAGGAAATGACCAGCCTTCGAATGCGCAGTCTGTAACGTTTGTGGCCGATAAGACTACGGCGACCATCTCCAGTATTGAGGTGATTGGCAACCGTGCAGTGGCGGACGGCAAAACCAAACAGACGTATAAAGTTACGGTGACTGATGCCAATAACAACCTGCTGAAAGATAGCGAAGTGACGCTGACTGCCAGCCCGGCGAAGTTAGTTCTGGATCCCAATGGGACGGCGACAACGAATGAGCAAGGGCAGGCTATTTTCACCGCCACCACAACTGTTGCGGCGACATATACACTCACGGCGCAAGTGAGTCAGAACAACGGTCAGGTATCAACGAAAACCGCCGAATCTAAATTCGTCGCGGATGATAAAAACGCGGTGCTCGCTGCATCTCCAGAGCGTGTAGATTCTCTGGTGGCGGACGGGAAGACTACTGCAACACTGACGGTTACTCTGATGTCGGGTGTCAACCCCGTAGGAGGAGCCATGTGGGTCGACATTGAGGCTCCGGAAGGGGTGACAGAGGCGGATTATCAGTTCCTGCCGTCGAAAAATGACCATTTCGCGAGCGGGAAAATCACGCGTACATTTAGTACCAACAAGCCAGGTACATACACATTCACATTCAACTCTTTGTCATATGGAGGGTATGAAATGAAACCAGTGACTGTGACAATTAACGCCGTTCCTGCAGATACTGAAGGCGCTGAGGAGAAATAAAAACGACGATGTAATAAATAATAATGGCGTTGACATGCGCAGCGCCATTATTTACTGAATACCTACCCTGGCACCGATTAGACGGTGGCAGGGTAGGGTAAATCTTATGTGATGGAGTTACAGGCTAAACCGGGCGAACGGGGATAAAAATTTCGCAAACAATGTTATTGCTATCAATTTCGACGAAGTTTTCATTGTAATAAAATCGCTCAATATCACTGCCGTTCACTCTGGCTAACCCCCTGGCAGGTAATTCCATCAGATAGAGGTTTCGCGCCCATTCAGGGTAGTGCTCCCACTCACCTTCATAGCGGAAAGAGGCATACAGTCCTCGGTTAATTGTCCACTCTTTCGGCATCTCTGAATCGGTTTGTTTGCATACCGTACCGGCAAAAGTTTCAACTGTGAGCAAATCGACCGATTTTGTTGATGGTTCGAACGTGGAGACGAAATAGATATCCGTCTTAAAATTCTTCATACATCTGACTAAATGATGACGTCGCAGTTTGACTTCTTCATCCGGTAATTTATTTGACACTTCAATATCATATTTAAATGAATTGCCAAAAATAGGTGTCTCAGGAAAGTTGACTAATCTACACTCCGTCTTTTGCTGTTGACGTATTAAAAAAGAAGGGAAGATATTTGCGAGATCCCAATAATCACGGTGGCGGTATTCACGGGGAGAGCAGCCGAATAACTTTTTAAATTCGCGGCTGAATGACTGCTGTGAATCAAAATGCAAAGAGAGTGCAATATCAAGCATAGATTTCGCGGAGAGCCGGACAAGAATGGCGGCACGACAAAGCCTTCGTTTGCGAATGTATTCTCCCAAAGGCACATGCATGAAATTTCGGAACAGAAGCTGGATGTTGCGTCTGCTGTAGCCAGATTTCTGTGCGATATCTTCGATTGAAATAGGGTGCTCAAGATTGCACTCAATCCACTCCAGGAGCTGCTGTAGAATCTTCTGCCTGATCATCACATACTCCGTTAATTCTTTGTCATATCGCACATTTTCGTTATGTCCTGGGCCCTAAGTGTATCAAAAACAGCAAGTCCCAAGGCAAAAGCACTGATAGCGTCTGCTTCATTGCCCCAAAAATAGAGAGGTTTCAGTCCTACATTATTAATGAATTTTTTGCATAAGTGATATCAAAATCCACATACTAATTTGAGGTTACGTTTTAACGTAGACTCATTGTTCATACCTAATGGAGGGACTGACAGTGGAATTTTCCGTATTAAGTAACAATCTGAAAATGCCGATGATGGGATTTGGTGTTTTTCAGGTTACCGATAAAGACGTGTGCAAACAGTCAGTGTTGAATGCTATCCGCACGGGTTATCGACTCATCGACACTGCAGCGGTATACGGTAATGAAGATGCCGTCGGTGAAGCCGTTCGTGAAGCCATATCTGAAGGTTTATGTACCCGAGAAGAGTTATTTATAACGTCTAAATTGTGGGTGCAGGATATGTTGAATCAGGATATTGCAGCAGCAGGTATTGAAGCATCATTAAAAAAATCGGGGCTAGAATACTTCGATCTCTATTTATTGCACCAGGCCATGCGCGATTATTTTAGTGCGTGGCGTGCACTCGAAGATGCCTATGAAGAGGGCAAATTAAAAGCGATTGGGGTTTCCAATTTCTACCCTCATGTTCTGGCGAACTTTTGTGAAACGGTAAGAGTTAAACCGATGGTCAACCAGGTCGAGTTGCATCCCTATTTTGCCCAACCAGAGGCGCTGGCAACCATGAAGTATTATAACGTGCAGCCTGAAGCATGGGCTCCGTTAGGTGGTGGACGACATAAACCCTTTGAAAATAATCTGCTTCAGAGTATTGCAGATGCCCATCAAAAATCGATTTCTCAGGTCATTCTGCGTTGGAATATTCAACGGGGAGTGGTCGTTATTCCGAAATCAACACATCAACAGCGTATCGAAGAAAATTTTGCTATCTGGGATTTCTCACTGACAGAGAAAGAAATGGCGCAAATTAGTTCGCTAGATTTGGGTTATGTTGGGGAATCGGTAAAACATTTTAATCCTGAGTTTGTTCGTGGTTGTCTTGCTGTAAAAATACATGATTGATATTAATCACTTATTTTACCTGAGACGACAAAAATTTTTTAACAGGGGAGTGATATTGATCTTCACTCTGTCATATCTCCGGTAATATGGCGTCAGGCTTCATCAACAGAAAGGGGGCCTGACGCCTGAAAAAGTGAACAACAGACAGTGTTCGGATTATCAATATTCAGTTTTTAACGTTGAACTGGATTCATTACTGCGTTGTTTAAGAATATCCCGCGCCGAATCTGCCATTATCATGACAGCACCTGCCAGCATCAGAGTATCTTTCAATACCAGACGACCAGCACCGGATAAATAAGGGAAACCATGATGAGCGTCACCCAATGCGGGTACCCATGCCTCCGGGGTGGTGATTAAAAATGAGAGTGTTACCAGCGGCGTGGTAAATGCCATCAGCCCACCCAATAAACCTAACCAGCGATTGACAGGATTAGCCAAAACCAGCAGAGCAATAATCACCTCCACGACGCCAAGACCGTTGGAAAAACCATAGGTATTATTAGCCGTTTGCCATGCTCTTGCTTCTGGTTTGTATTCGCCTTCGTGAGTCAGATGCTGTTTATAGTCTTCCGGGTGTTCATAAAAGAACGACATTAGTGGACTGTTTGCGACGAATGGTGTAATGCTGTCTGCCTCGTAAGGGACAAACTTTAATAACCCAATCCACATAAAAACAATCGCAATACTCAGACGAATCAATGTCAGGCCAATTTTATCTCCCCGACTTAACAGGTGCAGGTATCTTTCCATTGTAAACATCCTTATTTATACAATACTGCTGTTGCGGTTGAATTATTATCAATTCGCATCGATGTAACTTTCCAGGATGAAGCATTATATTTTCTGGCCATATCAGCAATGGCATTCTCAAGAACTGTCGGTGATGCTGATACTGATGAGACGCTGATATGTTTCAGAATTATTTTATCATCTGCATTGGTGGAAAATGCCATAACGCCAGATAATAGTGTTGCAAATAAAACAGATTTTTTAAACATATAAAATACCATCAATGAAGTGATTAAGAAGTTATAAAGTAACAGGGAATTAATAAGATTCTTTTCTCTGAGACGCCAGAATATTTGTTCTGGCGTCTGATTTTGAGTTTATTTGACTAATGAAAATAGATCATTGAGTGATTCGCTCATCGACGGATGAGTAAATATCTGATCGCGTAATATGCTATAAGGCAGCCCGGCATCCATCACCATTTTCACTATATTGATCATCTCGTGGGAGTCAACACACAGCAGTGATGCCCCTAATATACGTTGGGTTTTATTATCAACAATCGCTTTTAATACCCCACGAGTATCATTCATCACTCTGGCACGCGGAATTGCAGCTACAGGCAATGTCACCACCTGAATATCAGCACCACTCTCTCTGGCCCGTTCTTCTGTCATACCAACCCTGGACAGTGGCGGTGTCATGAATACGGAATAAGGCACATTTTTCCGATCATCAGTACTACGTCTGCCTTCTCCCAGCAATTCATCACGCACAATGCGGTAATCATCCAGTGAAATGTAAGTAAATTGCAGCCCGCCGGTAACATCTCCCATCGCCCAAATATTGTTTGCGGTGGTATGTAATTGCTTGTCAACGACAATTGCCCCGCGCTCGTTTACTGCGATACCTGCATTTTCTGGATGTAACGAAGCGGTAGCCGGTTGACGACCGGAAGCTATTAACAGTGCATCCACCGCCAGTTGGGCGTGCTCGCTATGCACTTGCACTTGATTTTCATGGTGACTGATTCGCTCCACATGGGCATTGAGGATTATATCGACGCCCTGATCGCGTAAAATCGTCGCGATATTATCAGCAATATCCCGATCTTCCCGAGGCAAAAACAGCGAAGCTGCCTCTAAAATGGTTACTTTGCTGCCAAAATTAGCGAACATAGAGGCGAACTCAACGCCAATATATCCGCCGCCCAAAATACCTAAATGCCCAGGCAATTCTTTTAGATTAAGTAATCCGGTGCTGTCATATACACCAGGCGTGGTGGTAATTCCAGGAATTGGCGGAACCACGGCTTGTGCACCGGTATTAATAAAAATTTTCTCGCCATGAATCTCCAGATTTCCCCCAGGCCGATGAACACGCAGGCTATGATTATTGATAAACTCCGCCTGGCCGTCGATCACGTCGATATTGGGCATATCCGCAAGATTATGAAAATTCTTATTACGTAAAAAATTAACCACTTCATTTTTACGCTGTATGGCACGGACAAAATCTGTGTGCTGCTGTGCGTCATGAACCAATGTTTTGGTTGGGATACAGCCGATATTAATACAGGTCCCGCCATACATTGCATTTGATTGTTCGATGAGAGCCACACGCCAACCTGCTTTTGCCAGCGTGACGGCTAATGTTTTTCCAGCCTTGCCAAAACCAATAATAACTGCCTGATATTTATTCATGATGATTTCCTGTCGAAACGCGTTCATTTGACATCATGACTATAGACGCAAAAGAGCAAATAACATTTCTTCACAACGCTTGATATTTTGTCTTATCGTCTGGTATTTTCTTTTTCTTAATCAGAATCACAAAACAAAAATCATGATTAACTATTTGATGGTATTAGATTAATTATTGACTAAGATTGTTGGTGTTTGTAATCAAAAAACCACTCAGGAGTCTGATATGGATGCTCTTAGCCGTTTGTTGATGCTTAACGCTCCACAAGGAACGATCGATAAGAATTGCGTGTTAGGAAGTGACTGGCAACTTCCACATGGTGCCGGGGAATTGTCGGTTATTCGTTGGCATGCGTTAACGCAAGGAGCGGCGAAGCTGGAAATGCCGACGGGAGAGATTTTTACATTACGCCCGGGAAATGTGGTCCTGCTACCACAAAATTCAGCTCATCGCCTGAGTCATGTCGATAATGAATCGACCTGTATTGTCTGTGGAACTCTTCGGCTGCAACATTCGGCGCGTTATTTTTTAACGTCTTTGCCGGAAACGCTGTTTGTAGCACCGGTTAACCACAGCGTGGAATATAACTGGCTGAGGGAGGCGATCCCGTTTTTACAACAGGAATCCAGATCGGCAATGCCGGGAGTGGATGCTCTGTGTAGCCAGATCTGCGCTACATTCTTTACCCTCGCGGTGCGTGAATGGATTGCACAGGTTAATACAGAGAAAAACATTCCCAGTTTGCTTCTGCATCCACGTCTTGGTGCGGTAATACAGCAAATGATGGAAATGCCTGGACACGCCTGGACCGTCGAATCGCTGGCCAGCATCGCCCACATGTCCCGGGCAAGTTTTGCCCAGCTTTTCCGTGATGTTTCCGGAACCACGCCGCTGGCTGTATTAACAAAGTTGCGTCTACAAATAGCGGCCCAGATGTTTTCCCGGGAAATGCTCCCTGTTGTGGTGATCGCTGAGTCAGTAGGCTATGCCAGCGAATCATCTTTTCACAAGGCGTTTGTCCGCGAGTTTGGTTGTACTCCGGGAGAATATCGGGAAAGGGTGAGACAGCTTGCACCCTGAATAAAACCGCCAGAAATCAGGGCAAAGATAATCCGCATTCCGGGAGTTGTGAGCCTTTCAACTATTTCTATTTCCAACGGTGGTTTTGGGTTTTATATATTTTTTTGATGGACTCTAGCTCAGTTTTTAAATAAAAATGCAAACTAAATTTCTTCAATTAAATAAAATCCCGACTATTACTTGATACGTGATTATTGTCGGTGATTTTTTTTGTACACCATCAGTGTATATCTCAATAACCCCTGAATAAGTAGCTCTGAATAGGTATAAGGGATGTAGCCTTTTTAAATGGATTTCTTATGCCAAAAATGATCGTCGATTTCCCTATAAAATGTGAGCGATGCCGAAAGAAATAAAATTAGTTATTGCATTTGAAGTTTAGATGAAAGATTATCATTTGTCATACAAATGAGGGGTGGTATGTTGCTAGCCAATTAAAAAAGAACGCCATATTTATTGATGATTGATCCCCTGGAAGGGGGGAACCATCGGGCATAAATGGGCATGAAGTAATGGAGTATTAGTTGTGAATGTCAATTTCTTTGTCACCTGTATTGGTGACGCCCTGAAATCAAGAATGGCACGAGACTCCGTGCTGCTACTGGAAAAACTCGGCTGTCGCGTAAATTTCCCGGAGAAACAGGGATGCTGCGGTCAGCCTGCGATCAATAGTGGTTATATCAAAGAAGCGATTCCAGGGATGAAAAATCTGATCGCCGCACTGGAGGATAACGACGATCCCATTATTTCACCGGCTGGCTCTTGCACCTATGCCGTAAAAAGTTACCCGACGTATCTGGCGGATGAACCTGAATGGGCATCACGTGCCGAAAAGGTTGCCGCGCGTATGCAGGATCTCACCTCTTTTATTGTTAATACATTAGGGGTAGTCGATGTAGGTGCCAGTTTGCAAGGGAGAGCGGTGTATCACCCATCTTGTAGCCTGGCCCGTAAGCTGGGGGTGAAGGACGAACCACTTACGCTGCTGAAAAATGTGCGTGGACTGGAGCTGTTGACCTTTGCTGAACAGGATACCTGCTGCGGATTTGGCGGCACGTTCTCGGTCAAAATGGCCGAAATATCCGGCGAGATGGTGAAAGAAAAGGTTGCGCACCTGATGGAAGTCCGCCCTGAGTATTTAATTGGTGCTGACGTGAGTTGCCTGCTGAACATCAGTGGACGATTACAACGGGAAGGGCAGAAAGTCAAAGTGATGCATATTGCTGAAGTGCTGATGAGCCGCTGAGGATATAAAGATGTCGATCAAAACCAGTAATACAGATTTTAAGACACGCATCCGTCAGCAAATTGAAGATCCGATCATGCGTAAAGCTGTGGCAAACGCGCAGCAGCGTATTGGGGCAAATCGGCAAAAAATGGTCGATGAATTGGGGCACTGGGAGGAGTGGCGCGATCGGGCCGCCCAGATACGTGATCATGTTCTGAGTAATCTCGACGCTTATCTGTACCAGCTCTCAGAAAAAGTGACACAAAACGGCGGTCACGTCTATTTTGCAAAAACCAAAGAAGACGCCACCCGCTACATTTTACAGGTTGCCCAACGCAAAAATGCCCGGAAGGTAGTGAAATCTAAATCGATGGTGACCGAAGAGATTGGTGTCAATCATGTGTTGCAGGATGCCGGGATTCAGGTGATTGAAACCGATCTGGGTGAATACATTCTCCAGCTGGATCAAGATCCGCCCTCTCATGTTGTGGTCCCGGCAATTCATAAAGATCGCCATCAGATCCGTCGAGTGCTACACGAACGTCTGGGCTATGAGGGGCCGGAAACGCCTGAAGCGATGACCTTATTCATTCGGCAAAAAATCCGCGAAGATTTCCTCAGTGCTGAAATAGGTATTACCGGCTGTAATTTCGCGGTGGCAGAGACCGGTTCGGTATGCCTGGTGACCAATGAAGGTAATGCGCGAATGTGTACCACGCTGCCTAAAACGCATATTGCAGTGATGGGAATGGAGCGTATTGCTCCCACGTTTGCAGAGGTAGATGTATTGATCACCATGCTGGCGCGCAGTGCCGTTGGTGCACGTTTGACGGGATACAACACCTGGCTGACAGGACCGCGCGAAGCGGGGCACGTTGATGGTCCTGAAGAGTTTCATCTGGTTATTGTCGATAACGGGCGTTCTGAGGTGCTGGCCTCTGAATTTCGGGATGTGCTGCGCTGTATTCGTTGCGGGGCTTGTATGAATACTTGTCCGGCATATCGCCATATTGGCGGTCATGGATATGGCTCTATTTATCCAGGGCCAATTGGTGCGGTGATTTCCCCGTTACTTGGCGGCTATAAAGATTTTAAAGATTTACCCTACGCCTGCTCTTTATGCACCGCTTGTGACAGCGTGTGTCCGGTGCGTATTCCGCTGTCAAAACTGATTTTGCGTCATCGTCGGGTGATGGCTGAAAAAGGGATCACCGCAAAAGCAGAGCAACGGGCGATAAAAATGTTCGCTTATGCCAATAGTCATCCAGGATTGTGGAAAGTTGGGATGATGGCTGGTGCTCATGCGGCAAGCTGGTTTATCAATGGCGGCAAAACACCACTCAAATTTGGCGCGATTAGCGACTGGATGGAAGCACGCGATCTTCCTGAAGCTGACGGAGAGAGTTTCCGTAGTTGGTTTAAGAAACATCAGGCGCAGGAGAAAAAGAATGGATAATCGGAGCGAATTTTTGAATAACGTTGCTCAGGCACTGGGTCGCCCGCTGCGACTTGAACCGCAAGCAGAAGATGCGCCGCTTAACAACTATGCTAACGAGCGGCTTACCCAACTTACCCAACAACAGCGCTGTGACGCGTTTATCCAGTTTGCCAGCGATGTTATGTTGACGCGCTGTGAACTGACCAGCGAGGCGAAGGCGGCAGAAGCTGCAATACGTCTGTGTAAAGAGCTGGGAGATCAGTCGGTCGTGATTAGTGGTGACACGAGGCTGGAGGAATTGGGGATTAGCGAACGTTTGCAGCAGGAATGCAATGCCGTTGTTTGGGATCCGGCGAAAGGTATTGAGAACATATCACAAGCAGAGCAGGCTAAAGTGGGCGTCGTATATGCTGAATATGGTTTAACCGAATCGGGAGGCGTGGTTCTTTTTTCCGCCGCCGGGCGCGGGCGTTCATTGAGCCTGCTCCCGGAATCTTCTCTTTTTATCCTGCGTAAAAGCACAATCCTGCCGCGTGTAGCGCAACTCGCAGAAAAATTGCATCAGAAAGCGCAGGCCGGTGAACGAATGCCGTCATGTATTAACATCATCAGTGGTCCCAGTTCAACGGCGGACATTGAGCTTATCAAAGTCGTCGGGGTTCATGGTCCGGTGAAAGCGGTGTATCTGATTATTGAGGATTGCTGAGAGAGATATGTAGTCTGGACATAAACCTGAAGGCGGTATACGAGGTTGTGAATAACGTTAAGGACAACCTGACTTAACCCCGTTCCGTCATGGTTATGCTGCTTTTCTGTAAATATCCTGACATTAATAATGCCAGGATATTTACAGTTAAAAAGACAGGAATCCATTCCTGAAGACGGGCTCCCTTCCCGGTCACTGTCACTATAGTTTTATACAGGCACTCTCTGTCAGAATGCTGTTTATTACTGCCCAGAGTTTTGTTGGTATTCATCTACCATTTTTTTGACAAGGCAAAACATTACAGAAATCACAATACTTAGAAAAAATCCCAGAGCCAGGCAAATGGCAGCAGGGTATTTATTTTTTATTTCTGGTGAGCTTATAGTGACACAGCCATCACCGTTCGGATACAGTGACCAGTTCCTGGTCAGGTATATCATTTTTGTATAAAGCTCACTGTTAATTGCTGAAGGCGTTTGTATCTCATCGAGAACTTGCTTGCCATTATGGTATTCTGACGCATACCATTTGATGATAGACGCCTGCACGCGAGATATTTCCGCTTCAGCAGTTGGTAAATCTCTCTTATCTCCTGACCATTCCAGCTTTATTTCTCTGTTCTTGACATCTGGGCTGGTCTGAAAAAATGTAGTAATTCGCTGAATAACATCTTCAGTCATTGTGGTCTGACAGGCAAAGTTATTATTGCTATCACAGCTAACAAGTATGCCTGGTGTTGTCTGGTTTATTTTTAGACTGTAAGTCACTTTTATATTATCTTTATTGATATACAGAAACAACAGCACCATTGCCATACAGATAGCTATAATAAAAAGGATAACACGAATCTTTTTCTTCAGATAAAATAAAATCTCAATCAGATCGATATCCTGTTTGATTTGTTCATTCATAATATATCCAGAAAATGAAATCTGTCGCAGATAAGATTGTATTAATAGTCTGTATCAGGAATGTTCAGGGTAAATATCAGCACAAAGCCAGCATCATGAATACTGGATATTTATAGCCTGCAGGCAGCATACTGCTGCCTGCAGGGGGTATAACAGTCGACAGGGGAACCGACTGCTTTATTCTTACCAGGTCACATTGATACCAACTACACCCTGTAGCGGGTTCTCAATGTCGTCACCTTTGGTGTAGTCAAGGCTTGCATATGCTCCCATGTTTTTGGTGATATCAGCCTGTACACCTGCACCCACGCGGAATGCTGCACCGTCAATGCTGGCATTGACAGACTCATCACCCAGACGGACTTTGTTGCCATCAGAGAATTCGTTCAGTGCGGCCAGATTCAGATAAGGTTTAACGGTCGCGTTGCCCACAGCGAAGTCATAACCCACGCGCGTACCGGCCTCACCCAGCACAGAGTTATAGCTGTCAGAATGAACGTCCACGCCGTTGAGTTGATAATCCACACCTTCCAGAGTCAGAGCAGACAGTTTGGCATATGGCTGAATAAACAGGCCATTACCGTCTTTCCATGTGTAACCGCCTTTAACCATCGCACCAAAACCATTGGTGTTAAAGTCAGCTTTGATGGTACCGCCACCATTCATCAGGCGAACATCTGCCGTGTTGCTGTAGTGACCAAACTGTGCAGCAGTATCAATGAAGATACCGTTGTTATACTGGCGGCTCAGGTAAGCGTGGAAGCTGTAACCTTCAGTGTCACCTTTGCTCTGCATGGTAGTCATGTCACCTTTCGCAGAAGACATCGCCACACCGGCCAGCCAGCTACCATCTTCAGTCATGAAGCGGGTATCACCACCCAGCATTACACCATTTACATCCAGGTCATAGGATGCATTTCCCGCGGTGGTATGTTTCTGTTTACCGCCAAAGTACTGAATCCATACGCCACCCTTGTCATTTTCGCTCAGACGGACAGCATCCTGACGGGCGGAGAGCGTGTCAGCCTGCAGATTAGCGACGTTAGCCGGAGCAGCTGCCATTGCCTGAATCACGGAGCTGGCGTTGGATGCTTTATGCGTGTTTTTTACGAAATAAAAGTTACCATCAGCTCCCTGTGTCAGGTCATATTGATACAGACCACCTTCCGTTGTGCCTGTGGCTTTTAGAGTGCTGTCTTTGCCGGTAGAAATAAATGCCGTTTGTTCATTGATAAGATCCAATGAACCCGCACTGTAAACACTCAAGTCACCGCTCGCTTTTCCGCTGATATCCAGGGTGTTTTCAGAAGAGGCATCAACAATCAGAGTGCCGTTTTGAGAAGCAAACGTGCCAGTATTGACTGTAGCCTTCGTGATATTAACCGTACTGTCTTTTACTGCCAGAGCATCAACAGTTGAGGAACCCGTAACATTCCAGACAGACCCGTTTTGCAGAGATACACTGGCATCTCCTGCCCCTGAAACTTTGCCTTTCCAGACTGAACTATCGGAAAGATTTATATCCAGATCACTACCCGCTTTATCGCCGCTATTGAGCGTATAAGCATTACCTTCCCAGTAAGAGCGGGCAACGTTCATATTTACATTTGTTGTGGTACCGGCTGAATTCTCGCTTTCAGAAAGGGCCAGGACATCAGAGTAGATGGTTGAATCAGCAACAGACAAATTTAAATTTTGCGTTGCTGAACCTGCGCCTTGTGCCGAAGCAGAAGCATAAATTGTTTGTTTATTATTAGCTGCCCCAATTACTGAGCCATCCTTAATATTCAGGTTGACTGTATGAATTCCCGTCTTATTCCCGGCAGTAACTATTGTTTCAATCCCGCCATTAATAATATTTGAGCCAGCAAGGGTAATGTTGTCGGTTGCATCACCGTTAAAACCCTGCAATAAACTACCCTTTTGAGCAAAAATTGCCGTGGAGGCGTTGCTGGAACTCTTATTACCTTGAGCATTTATGGTTGTGCCATTAAGCGTGACATTATTTCCCTGGGCCCCTTCCAGAGATATCCCTGTCGCACTACCTTTTTCATTTTTTGCAACGAAATTACCGCCATTAACAACAACATCGCCAGTTGAATCAATGACCATTGCAGTCCGGACATAGGTGCCTTCACCTTGAGCTGTGATGGTGGAGTCTGTAGCATTAATCACAACATTTTTGTTACCACTAACTTTTACACCTTCAACGAATTTTTTGTCTGCCGTTGATTCAGCAGTAATATCATGACCAGCAAAAGTAACATTCAGGTCTTCATTTGCCGCATTAATTGTTGCGGCTGTAATCTGTGTAGTACCACTAATAACAACATCTTGTTCCAGAGTTGTCTTATCTTTATCCAATGTAACCGGTGTAGTTGATACCGCGTTATCAGCAGCGAATGCTGGTGCAGAAAGAGCCATAACAATAGCTGTCGCTAATGCGCTGCGGTAAAATGCCTTACTGTTTTTCATGAAGAAATTCTCCATTCTGGTAACTAATTTCAATTTCCCACTTATTTATATTTATGCAGAGATAAAGCCTGCGTCCCTGCATTTACCACCACGGAATACCTGTTGGTATTTCCGTTTTCACGCAATGTCATGGCATTCGTTGTTTCCAATGCATTTCCATCACCGTGAAAATTATTGCTGCTCAGCAGCAGGGCTTCCCGCAATGACATGCTGTCCGGTATTCCCCAACGCTTTTTTAGCGACTGCTCGGCAAGCCATATCTGTCTTATCCCCGTTTTGAGAAACTGCGCACTGTATTCCCAGCTGTGTCCGGCAAGAAGTAACGACAACACCTTCTTTTGCTTTTCCGGGAAGCGTTCTGACATGACGATTGTCTTTGTGCGGTTATTCACCTCTTTCATAAAGACAGAGTAACTGTCCATAACTGGCAAATTTTCTGCATGTTTCAGTCCTGAAAACCCACCAGAGGCATTTGCAATACTGATGACACGCTCTACTGACATTCCTGGTTTCAGTAACCTCAGGTTTTTGAGAACGCCAGAAATACTCACATCCGGTGGCAGAAAAAAGGGCGCGACGCACAACACCACCACGAATGAGTGATCCCGATAAAATCGGAACCACATTTCAGCGCATTCGGCAGGTCGCCCTGCCGATATCACGACATTCTGTGGCCTGTGCCGCAATTTATTGCGTAACTCCTCTTCTGTTCTGATGCAGGTAACATTGCCGACAGAACCGGTTGATAGAGCTGCGAACTGCGCTGGTACAATTCCTGAGGGACAGAAAAGAACGAAACGCATCCTTCCCTCACAGATGTCAGTACGCCAGCACGCTGTACAGGCTGTACAGCGTGCCTCCCAATCCTGCAGCCCAGAACAGTAGAAATATTTTGGCTCCTACACTGTAGCGAGTCCGTATGCGCCGCAGTGGGTGGTAGTAACAACGCTGCTGTGTCATAACAATCCTGGTCTTTTTTTAGATATATTTTTTCTTTGTCCGGAAAGTACTTTTCCGGAAATGGCGTCAGAATTTATTGATTCACCAACGGCAACTTTCTCTGGATAAAGGATTCCGGATACCATGTTCTGCACATACTGAGTGAGTCGATGAGCGGAATGTTGTCCGATATATTTTGCATGTAGCCGTATATTCCGTTTCACTCTGCTGTCACCGCATCCCGTATAGAGCAGCCTGAAATCGCTCAGTGTTCCCAGTCCAAGTTTCATTAAAGCCCGTGTGGCAATCGCATGCAGGGTCTTTGAACTGCGTTGTTCATAACGGGCAATCTCACTGAAACTCATGCCCTGCATCAGAATCTTAAGCACGCTCAACTCCCGTGCAGTCAGGAGCCAGAAATCGCTCATATCGCCGGGCAAAGGACGTAGTAACCAGCGGATAATTTGATTCTGATAACGACTCGCTGTCAGCATGGTGCCGATGCGTGGGAAGCCGTTATACAGACTTGCAGCAGGAGCATTATCGAACCAGTCGGAGTCACCGGTCAGGCAGACCTGCCATTGCCCGGCATCACTCCGCAAACGGGCGAGACAAGCCAGAAGAACCAACTCCCCCGAAGGAAGCGAAGGGATATCAGCTAACAGGTAGCCACAGGAGGTCTTTAAAACGAATTCAACCTCTGTAGTGACGTTGCTGTACACCCGCACGATATACCTGTCCGTTGGGATGAGAGACTCCAGTGCCAGCCTGGTGAACTGACAGGCACTGATAATAACCAGAGGCTTCTTCATTCAGACTCGTCCACGCCATTGCTACAAAACCTGACATTTTGATTCAAAATGTCAGGTTTGGTTTAATAGCCTGAATATTTAATTTTCTTGGAATATAAATCTAATTTGTTTGATTTTTATTGTTTTTAATTTTGTGTTATTTAACAATATGGGTGAAAGTTAATCACTGGTATGACCTTTGTGATTAATCATTTCAAATCATGGGGTTATTTTACTTTAGCTAGAAATATCAACATGTTATGTGTTTTATTTAATTGAATGGGCTGTTTTTTTATGGAAGAATTGAGGAAAACGTAGGAATCTGACATTTTGAATCAGAAGGTACTGTTTTAACGAGGCTTTTTTTTCCACACCCCTTTAAAACGAGCAGCATTACTGGCTGTGTATCTGACAGTATGCTGAATATTTCGATGACCCAGATAATCCTGAAGTAGTCGGGTATCGACACCATTGTCAGCCAGAGCAAAACCACAGGCATGACGTAACATATGAGGATGTGCTTTTACAGCTAATCCTGCACGTTTTCCAGCCTCACGAATGATAGAAAAAAAATGTTGTCTGCTGATAGGGCGGCGTTTCCGGGAGAGAAAAAGCCAGTCTCCTTCAACTCCGTTTTCAATTAACTTCCTCTGCTTAAGCCACAACTTGATCAAATTATATTCATCAGGAAGAAGAGGATGTGTTGTCGAGAAACCATTTTTAATACGCCGAATATTAAGTTGTTTTCCAGATGCATCAATATCGGATAAACGTAAATCAAGAAGTTCACTGGCCCTAAAACCGTGAATGAAAGCCATCATAATCAGACAGCGATTTCTTTCAGGAAAGGACATGCTCTGGGCTGCATCCATCAGCCTGTAGACTTCATCCTGTGTGAGATATTTTCTCGTCATACGCCACCGTGTACAGTTGTAAAAAAAAGAGAGGCACACCCAGATAAGTATGCCTGCAATCAGAACGTTATCGATGTAATCTCATTATCTCATTAATAAGATTTTTTGAATAGTAGTTCTACGCAACAGATTAAATATGAACTATTTATTGTGCAGCTTTTCTACAAGTCATTTTTAATGCGTGTTTTTATCTACTATAATGTGAAAAAATAAATATTAAAACTATGAGTGACAGGTCGTGTGGGATGTGTATTACGTCTAATGCTTTAGTAATTTTTTATTATTTCTGAGATATTTAACATCATTTCCTGTGAGATTGTCTTGTTGTGTATCTAATTGATTTTAC
>OKDL01000193.1_pt1 | contig 8111 bp, 6 predicted proteins | sample 1610911 | NCBI WGS metagenome assembly OKDL01 (sample SAMN04436696, study PRJEB24849) | human gut metagenome | biome: human gut; feature: NICU; material: stool | host: Homo sapiens | place: USA: Saint Louis, MO | collected 2010-07-30
GCTACCGAACGGGATCTTACCCTCTCGACCGATGCCTTCAACCCGGCATGGCAGAAAGGATACCGCTACGTCTATACCTTGACGCTCGGCGAACGAGGAATCAGCCTGCAACCTGTCGATATAAAAGGGTGGACGGAAGTTTCCGGGGGGAGCAGTGACGTAGATCCCGGCTGGCAATGAAACAAATGATTCAGAACAATAAATGGTTCAGAATGACAAATGACAAATGATTCAGAATGAATGATTCAGTATGAAAACAGATAGATTATACCAAACGGTTTTAGGCTGCCTGCTGCTTACCGCAGGCTGTTCGGACAATGCGCTGATCCCTTCGTTGCCCGAAGGGACTCCGCTTACGGTGTCCGCCGCGATCTGCGCTTCCGGTGAAGGCCGGGAGTCTGAGACCCGGGCGGCCGTGGCAGCCGGGACCCGTGCCGTGGCAGCCGACAACGGTTACGACCGCAGCACCTTTGCCGCAGGTGACAAAATCCGTATCATCCGCTCGCGGAACGGCTCGTCATCCACTCCGGTGGACTATACATTGCACTCCGCTTCTTCCGGCAGCAGTACGGGCGAGTGGAAACCTTCGGTGACGGGTACGGAGCTGCTCGTTGAGTCCGGTGCCACCTACCAGGCGAGTTACCCTATCGAATACTCGGGTATACGTGCCGACCAGCGAAAGGCGGGAGGTGAGGACTACCGCCTGAGTAATCTGCTGGAGACCCCTGAGAAGGTGACGATCGGCCGTGACGGAACACTCTCCTTTACAGGCGAAAGCGCCTTTGTGCACAAAGGCGTGAAGCTGACCCTGAAGTTTTCGGGAAAGAACACACTGTCCGAGGATTTTACGAGTATGACCGTAACCGGGAAGGGGCTTTACTCCGGAGGAGCAAGCAAGGATGAAACTGTCTACCTGTATCACCCCGGCGGTACAGGCGATGCGAAATATACCTGGCATGGCATTATCGCCCCGCTTGATTCCCAGAAGTCGATACAGGTATCGGTGACGGATGCTAACGGAGTGGTCTATGACGTCACCCTCACTTGCGCAAGGGCGGCGAACAGCCACTACACCTATACGCTCACCCTGAAAAATAATGTGCTGGTTCCCACCGGTCAGGAGATCAAAGAGTGGCAAAGCGGGGAATCGAATACAGGAATTTTAAGTTGATGTAACTTAGTTTGATGTAATATTAGTTGATGTAATATTAGTTTGATGTAACCCCATGAAAAAGAAAAAGAATAGAATCCTATCGGTATCCGGCGCGGCTCTCTGCCTGTTCTTCCCGGTTCTGCTGGCCGCCTGCTCGCAAGAGGATGCTTTGCCCCGTCCGTTGGAAGTATCGGCGGAGGTGGGGAATCCCGCTACCCGTGCGACGGATGCGCATGCCGATGATTATGATAAAAGAGAATTTGTAGCGGGTGATGTCATCCGGATTACGGATGGCACGAAAACTGCCGACTACCAACGGGTGGTCACCGGCACAACCGGCACCTGGCAACCCGCAAGCGGACAAACAGCGCTCACCACTACCGGTAGTGAAACGTTTACGGCTTCGTATCCTACGGCGTTTACCCGGATTCTAACCGATCAGCGCACAGCCACCAATTTCTGGAAAAGCAACCGGCTGACGGCTACAGGAGTACTCGATGGCAATAAGGCTACGTTCTCGTTCGCTCCGGCAGCGGCGAAGGTGACCCTGGTGGTGAAGTATGGAAATAGTGATAGTGACAAGAAGCTTCCCGGCACGGCAAGCCTGGAGGGTACGGGGATTGCCACCGGTGCCTCTGAATCGCAGACGATCAACGCCTATAGCGCCTCGGCAGCGGGAACTTCCGCTCAGCAGCATACGTATGTGGCCATTGTCAAGCCCGGTTCCCGAACGTTTGTGATCAAGGTGAAGGCCGGCGACACCGGTGAAACGGAGAAGAGCTACACCGAGAAGGCGGCCCATACCTTGAAGGCCGGATACAACTACCAGTATAACTTTACGTCCACCAATGAATTGATCCTGAACGGTATCACCGTAGAACGATTCGTAGAGACAACGGAGCAGGACGCGGGAAACGCCACTTAATGAAGAACGGATACGAAAACATATATGAACCTACAAAAATACAATCGAATGAAGAAGCCGGCGAATCGCCTCTACATGGCGCTTGCCCTCGGAGCGGGGATATGCCTGACGGCTTCATGCGCCTCGGACGACGGATTCGCCGCCGATGAAGGCGCGCTGGAATTGCAGCGGATCGAAGTGGAGGGAGAGGAGAGCATCACCCGTGCGGAAGCAACCGCTATCACCGAGGTGGACGTGTATGCCACCAATACCGCATCAGCTACCAGTCCACATGCGGCGTATGGAGACAATCCACTGATGAAATTCTCCTTGAAAGAAGGAGTCTGGACTCCGGACAAGCAGACGATCATGAACAGCACTTCGGGTGATGCCTTGCTATACGCCTATTATCCTCCCGCAGCCATCCAAGCGTCCGGTGACGGTGAACATACGACGGCGGTGAACCTTCCATCGTCATTGACTGATTTTCTCGCTACCGGGCAGGCCGATTATCTCTACGGTGTGGGTACGGATAAGTCGGAGACAGTCCCCGTCACGGCAAAACTTTCCTCGAGAACCGTCAGCTTCAAGATGAAGCACGCGTTGGCCAAAGTCAGTTTCCGTATCGTGAAGTCGGCTTCGGCCACCGAAGCGCTAAAGCTGATACAGGTGGATGTGCTGAGCGGAACCAACCGTCTGCGGACAGGCATCGGGACGATGAACCTGAAAAGCGGATTGCTGAACAGTCTGTCGGATATTTCGACACTGACACTGGCGCAGGCGAGTGGCGTGGAGTTGAAGCTGAAAGAAAACCAGAAAGGACCGAACGTGACCTGCCTCGTGGCGCCGATGGCGAAAGAAGAAACGGTGCTCTCGTTCCGGCTCAAGGTATGTGTGGACGGAGAAGCTGCCGCGAAAGCGCATGCGTTTGAAACCCAATCGGTGACAGCGCAGTGGGAGGCGGGAAAGCATTATGTCTATCTGATTACGGTGGACAAAATGGGAGGTACCCTGAGCTCGGTACAGATAGAGGACTGGAAGAACGATGCGAACCAGAACACGAGTATCGGGATTTAGTGGAAAACGATCCACTCCGTGTTACTCTGTGTACTCTGTGGTGAACTAAAACAAGAAACGATGAATAAAAGACTGAAACTTTGGATAGGGTGTTGCCTTTGCTTGCTGGGAGCGCCGGGACTGACAGGATGTTCGGAACAGGCTCCCGGGGAACCCGGCACGGAGGAGGGAGATCCGGTATCGCTCCGCTTCTCTCTTTACCGGGCGGAGGCGGACGAGGCTTCGACCCGTGCCGATGCGGCAACGGATATGGCGGATGGAAAGACTTTCTGTATCTATGCTTTCCCCGCAGGTGCGTCTACCACGACGACGGAACCGCTGGATCATAAAGTATATACGGTAAAGAGTGGAGTGGCTACGGGCGAACTCTATCTGTATCGCGGAACGTACGACCTTTATCTGGTATCGTACAACTCTTCGACGGAAGTGCCCGAACTGAAAACGGACGGTACGATTCAGGTGTCGAACGGAAAAGACTTTATGTACACCAGCCTGAAAGGGATCGTGGTGCAACCCAACCAAACGGGAGAAAACATGATGGACGTAGTGCTGCCGGCTCCCTTTAAACGCTTGGGAGCACAGATTAAAGTGAGTGTGGCGGCAGGTGACTTTCAGCCGGTTACTCCTACCAGTCTGGTGGTGAACTCCTTCGAGATGGGAGGACTCCGGGCGTCGTTGCCTTACACGTTGGGGGGTACTACCTGGGGGGCGGTGGCGAATGAAACGTTTGCCACTACTCAGTCCTTCACCGGATTCACGAATAATACAGCATCCCATGATATAAAGACTTCACGAGAAAGTACACCGGTTGTGGTGCTTCCGGTAGACGGATCGGCTATGATTCCTTTTAAAGTGAACCTGACGGTAGGCTATAATGATAACGGTGTAAGTAGAAAAACGACCAATACTTATCCGGCGGAGATCCAGAAGGTGTTGCTGCCGGGTATGACCTATATGTTCGCCTTTACACTGACTTTCTACGGCATACTCGACCCCGCTGACTTGACGTTGGCGATAGGCGAATATGAATCGACCGTAACGCTCGATTCGGATGAAATGGGAAAGTAGCCGGCATATTCATATACAATTATCATATTTAGAATCAGATCAAAACAGAATGGCAAAAAGACAATACATACGACGATGGACGGGCAAATGGGCACTCGGTTGCCTGCTGGCGGTTTCCGCCCTATGGACGGTTTCCGGCTTGCTGGCGGGATGCAGCGAGGAATCCGTAGAGACTTCCGAGGAGTTTCGATTAGTTCTGAAACTGCCTCCGGCGCTGACGGTGGATACCCGCGGAACGATTAACCAGATCCCTGTTAACCGGATCTGGGTGCTGCAATACGTCACCGAGGACGGAAAGTCAACGCTGAAGAACAAAGCTTTTTTTACGGTTCCGGATGATCCGGTTGGGAAGAATCCTCCTCCGACGATTGAGATTACAACCGGCGAAACTACTTTCACCCAAACGAATAGTCGCTTCTATGTCATTGCCAATGCGGAAGAGTCGTTCTTGAAAGACTTCACCGGAACCGAAGCGGAACTGAAGGCGAAAACGGTGGCCTTTTCCGGTTATACCAACCAGCCGTCCCTGTTGACATCGGGGCCGCTGGAATATACGCCCGATCTTAATAAACAGGGTGTAATACCGCTGGTGGTTCCCTTGCGGCGGGCTTACGCCACGATTTCCTTGTCCTGGAATAAAAAGGGAGACCTGGCAGCCAATAATTTGAGTAGCCTTGTCGTCAAGTCCGTCTCCCTCTACAATGTACCCGCACACATGGCGCTCTATACGCGGGGAGGCGGAAGTATTAAAGATAAGTATCCTGCGGATAAGGATGGTTCTACGGCTATCACATCCACAACCGGAACTCAGATCACTACTGATTTGAGTCCGTCTTCTCCTTGCAAATTCTATATGCCGGAAAACTTACGGGGAATGGGGACAGCCGCTTCGTTTATGGAAAAGAGCATTCCGGCTAAAGGGCCGGACGGAACATTGGACTATTGTACGTACATCAAGTTGTCGGGTGAATATAAGTATGCAGGAGCATCGGCGCCTATCGGCGTGAACTATCTCCTGCATTTGGGCGGCAACCTGATGACTGACTACAACATCCGCAGAGATTACCTTTATAACCTCACCGTCAATATCAGTGGCGCCAACAGCGCCGATGTGCGTGTGACGATCACGGACGGCAACGTAGTGATGTTTGATGCTGTGGAGGTGCTTCCGGTGAACAATGTAGTTTTCAAATAAAAGACAGAAATGAACTTGATTCACCACAGATTACACCGATTTTCACAGATCAACACCGAATCTTTGATTCGATTGAACTTGATTATCAGTGAAATATAAATAATTAATCGGAATATAAATAATTAATCAGTGAAAATCCGTGTAATCTGTGGTGAACTTAAAACAAACATATCAATATGAAACATACTTCTAAAAATCTGTGGAAGCTACCGGTGCTTGTCTGCCTATTGGGCATGGCGGCTTGTGAAGAGCGGGCGGATGTCGTGCCGGTCGATGCCGACACAAAGCCCGTGGAGGTATCCCTGTGTTTCGGCTTTGCCGATGATTCAAAGAATGAAGAATCTCAATGGCTCGCCGTTGAAACACGTGCCGCCGCTTTTGATGTAAAACGGTTACGGAAGCCGGTTACCCGTGGCGTCCCGGCCGTTCCCACTAAGCTGTATAATCTGGAGATACTCCAATACGATAGAAACGGGAATTATAAGGCTGGTAACAGTTATGGCACTGTAGAACTCGGCACCCACCTGGATGTGACGCTGAATGTGATGAATGACTGTCAATTGCTGGTGGTGGCACGTGGAAACAAGGATGCGGTAAAAACTTTAGTTGGTAAGAATCTGGAAGATACAGAAAGTACAAAGGGGGTAAAGAGTATGGATATAGATGCTTCGATAATCAATCAGATCGATCCTTCGACAGCAAACGCTATCAACGCCATGCCTTATGTGCTCCATCTGGAACATGTAAACGTGGTGACGGGAACTGACGGTAAGGCTGTCATTCAGAGTCCGGAGGGCAGTTATGATACCCGCCTGTTGCTGAAGCGCCTGGCTGCACGACTGACGGTGAACTGGAACTACACCGTGAGCGGTTATGAACTGAAACAAGTCCTGTTGCAGAGCGTCCCGTTGAACTATACGCTGGTTCCCACAGCAGACTCGAATGGCACTTATCCCTCTATTCTGGACCAGTTTCATACAGTAGAGATCGATATGAGTAAAGGCAATTCTTATTCTTGCTGGATCCCGGCCAATGTACGCGGCGAATCTCCTGCGGCAAACTCCGATCTGCAGCGCACGAAAGCGAATGCGCCGAAGGGAAGCTCTTTTCTGAACTTTGTAGCCGTGAATACCACGGATCCCAAAAAGAAACTGGATTATCGTGTGTACATCGGCGGGAAAACGTCCTCGGATTTCAGCCTGAACAATAATACGGAGTACAGCTATGCGGTGAGTTTTAGCCATACGGGTATCCCGACGAATGACAAACGTGTGACCTACATCGATCCCGTGCCCGCTTCGGAGAACAATGACAATCCGGTTCCGACGGCCAATTGCTTTATGGTGGCTCCCGGTGGAGGTTTCTGCTTCGACCCGTTGGCTTATCAGAGTGACGGAACAGAGAAAACGAATGAAACCTTGAAGGGCTGGTGCCAAGGGGGAGGCATCGTTAAGGTGAAACTTCTCTGGCAGACGAAAGAGGACGGGGACATCGGCGAGCCGGTGATGGGTATCGTCAACTCTGCTGAGGACCATACGAACATTGTAGACATCAAGCGTACGGACGGAAAGGCAGTGGGACAGAATCCCGTTACCGATAAGGGGCAATGCCGCATTTATTGCCGGGTGGCTCCGGGCACGACGGGCGGAAGCGGTGTGATTGCGGCTTATGATAGTAGTGATAACATACTGTGGAGCTGGCATGTGTGGGTGACGGACTATCATCCGGACGCTACGGGTAATGTGGATGTACAGGAACCGTTGACTAAAAGAAAACTGAAGTTTACGTATGGCAACCATCCGGATCAACGGCCGATGATGGACCGGGATTTGGGGGCGATGGCAGGGTATGCAAAGGCTCCCACTTTGGATGTAGAGAAGTTTAAAGCGCATGGCTTTCAATATCAGTGGGGGAGAAAAGACCCGTATCCGAGCAGTTATTCGAATAAGCCGATTAAAACGGTGAATTTACCGGCAAAGATAACGGAACCGATAGTGGGTATCATGAGTTTATATGGGTCGGACGGGGTGAAGTTTTTACCATTCGATCCGTCATACAACGGACGAGCCGGTTATCAGATGGCATACCGGAATCCTTTGACTGCCTATAAACCGTCGGGAAGCCAGTATTGGTTCACAGATGATGTCACCAGTTCGATATCCGGTGCCTGGGCTACCGTTAAGACTGTGCATGATCCGTGTCCGGCGGGATGGCGGGTAGCGAAGGCGGAGGAGTATTACTCTTTGTTCAGTGATAAGGGGTATAATGGGACGTTGCCGAGCTATTCGACTAATAATATGAATATGAGTAATTATAATACGCAAGGAGCCGATAAAGGTTTTGTATTGCGCTATGATGAGACGGATCAGTCGAAGACTACCTATTTCCGATTGTGTGGATATTATGCTGACAGAGTGTTTGTCCAAATAGGTTATTTCGATTTTATATGGTGTTGTAATTGTGCTAAAAATGGTAATACTTATCAGGCGAGGCATTTACAGTTGGTTTCTACAGCATCTGATCAACGGAGAGGTATCAATGGAATTAATAATGAAGGGACTTTGAGTGCGATGCTTCCTTTGCGCTGCATACAGGAAAAGGACTGACAGAGGAATCAATTTCGATCTTTGACATACTGGAATAACGGAAAACAATTGCTATCTTTGTGCATAATAGCGATGATCTAAAAATAAAGTGGATATGAATGTAGATTC
>OKDL01000234.1_pt1 | contig 4676 bp, 5 predicted proteins | sample 1610911 | NCBI WGS metagenome assembly OKDL01 (sample SAMN04436696, study PRJEB24849) | human gut metagenome | biome: human gut; feature: NICU; material: stool | host: Homo sapiens | place: USA: Saint Louis, MO | collected 2010-07-30
TGAATGCAAAAACCCCCTGAAATCTGCTTCAACTTGGCGGGAGAGACAGAGATCAGGGGGTCCAAAAGCAGGCGCTGGCCTGTGAAGGATTATAGCAAATGCATAACCTAACACAACCCCTCAGACTCGCCATAAGTGCGGGCGGGTGTGACTGATAAGAGTCTCTCTCTCAAATCGTCCGTATCACCTATGGGCGTCGCAAAGCAAAGCCCCTGTTATAACGTTGCCTCGCGCAAGCGTCGCCGGTTCCTCAATCGGTGGATTAAGTCGCTGGCGACCGAAGCCGGGCGTATCAAAATCAAAAACGAACTTCGGCGCCGCATCCGGCACAACAAGTATTGGGTCAATGAAGCGAACAAGTTCGGGCTTGAGGCTCTTTGCGAGCTGATGTTGGCCATCCTTGACGATCTGGATTTAAGGGACTGGCAAACCATACATAACCTTGAAACGCTGGCCGAACGTGCCGGACTTGCGACGCGCAGTGATGCGGGTCACAAGTCTATTTCACGTGCCAGCCGGGGATGTGATCGCCTCTCCTGGCTCAATGCCATTATCTCAGAAAAAGCCCCCTTCAATCCTTATGATGCCCGTTGCGCCTGCAAGCACATCGAGGTTACAGAGGATTTCTTTGCCATTCTCGGCGTTCCGCTGAAACAGGTCTACCGGGAACGCGCCAGGCTACTTAAGGCCGACCCGAATGAAATCATATCCTCCGGGGATGTGCGGTTAATCGCAATCAGGGTTGAAAACTGGACGCGCAAGGCCGCAGCCGGGTTAGCCAGGATGAAAGCGAGGCGTGACGCAGCTCGCCAGCGCAAACAGGAATACTACTCCCCAACCTTTGCCTGACCTCCGCGAACTACCGCCTTAGCTGGCGGGGATTCTGCTCGTCTGCATTAAACCTCAGTACAAAAAACAATAATTTTCGAAATCCAACCCATCCCGCCTACAGGAATGACGGATTTTTCGGCGGTTCCGGCGTAGACCCACCACAACTGCTGTATAGCTTGTGGGTAAGTGATAATGAAGTGCAAACGAGATGGCGCAAATACTCTTTTGGTTTATCTTTTAATTACTTACGTATTAAAAGATAAACCAAAAAATAAAAGACATTACTGTTATCCCCTTTAAAAAGTGGATAACCGAACAGCATCGGCGCGAGCGCCTCAAAAGTAGCTCCCCACGCTAAAGCGCGGGGCATTCAGAACGGAATCCCTCGATGGCTAACAGCTCGCCTGTTAGCCATCGAGGGATTGGACAAATCCGGCCACGCCGGATGCGTCAGCAAATATCGCTGAAAAATTAGCTTACACGCTCGTAAGCGGCTCTTACGACCCGCTAACGCGGAGATACGCCCCAACTGCGGCTTCGCCTTGTTGTGACCACTCCGACAGCGCACAAAAGCCTCTGAGCCGCTTTTAGCGGAGTATAGCTTTGCAGGGTGAAGGGATGGATAGGCGATCCCTTTCGATCCCTCATTGGTATCGGCGGCTAACCCTCGGTGCTACCCGTCATTTCATCCTGCCGCCTTACATGCGCTGACGCGCATAAATCCCCGTTCCTCAGTGGAACGAAAACTCACGCTAACAGGGTAGTAACCGGGTAGCCGCGATAACTGCCAACAATATTAGCCTACAGGTTAATTTTGCCTTGCCTGAAATTAGCCTATAGGTTAATATTAATGGAAATGGGAGGTCATATGTTTAGCGTCGTTTATCACCCGGAAGCCAGGGAAGAAGCCACAGCATTACCCGTAAAAATCAGGGTGAAGTTTGACCGTCTCATCGGCAAACTGGAGTATGACGCCCGATTACTGCGGGAGCCGGATACGAAGCCCCTGGGCGATGGACTGTTTGAGATCCGCACGATGGGGACGGACATAGCCAGGGGCATCTGGGTATACCACAAAGGCAATACCATCATCATGCTCCGGGTTTTCATCAAGAAGTCACAGAAAACGCCAGCGAAAGAAATCGATCTCGCCAAAAAGCGGTTAGCGGAGGTACTTAATGAAACTGGTAAGCCATAAAGAACTGCATAACGAGTGGATGCAGGACGATGAATATCGCGCTGCATGGCAGGAAGAAGAACGTAAGGAAAAGCTCAGGGAGCTGCTTGCGGAATGGCGCAAGCATGACAACCTGACAAAAGCGCAGGTTGCTGAACGCATGGGGGTTACACCTCCGGTTATTTCTCGCCTGGAAAACAACATCACCAAAGCCAGCATCGACACACTGACCCGCTACGCTCACGCCTGCGGCATCAAGAAACCTGTCATTGCCCTGTACTGAATAGCCAGCCCTCCGGGGCTGGCCTTTTTGTTTCGGTCAGTCCCAAAATTTTGTTAAAGCAAGTTTAAAATGTCACCTGTTTCTCCAAAGTTGAAATGTCACTTCTAAGCCAATCTATTTATACATAATCTTTACATCTTTCCCCGATGACAAAGTGCTAATTGGTCTGTAATGTTCAATGTGTGGCAGGCAAGCCGCCGGTGACTTAGGCATAAGTTGCTGATGGGTCGAAAAGAATCTCCGAGACTGCCTTGTGGGCAAACTTGTCATTGGTTGGGCCGATGGTGAGGGTTGAAGGTCGTTCTGGAAAGCTCGAAACGTGGGAACAATACCGGTTACGTAAACCACGAACTGTCCAAGGCTGCGGCAGTATAAATACGCCAGATATTACATATCTGGGGCCCCAGATCATATCAGAGCTCAAGCGATGAATATCGATCTGAACATTGAGATAAAAGTGGATGCTGCTCGAGTTATTTGGTCCATCACAGGACTGATTACTTGTGTTGCGAAGTGCCTCGGCTATCTCTAAAAAAATCCTGGGCGGTCATATGGCTGCCCAGGTACCCAACTCTCGTATTCATACCCATTTTCGGACAATACCTTCAGTATCAAATGTTAAGATATCTGATACCTCTCTAAAACAGCATAAAAGCAAGTTTCAAAAATCGTATTTCGTGCATTATGATACTATGGGGTATCAAAAACGATAAGTGAGACTAAAAATGGCGTTACTGGGGTATGCGCGGGTATCAACCAGCCATCAAAAGCTGACGCATCAAATTTCGGAGCTGAAAAATGCCGGGGTGCGGGAAGATCGTATTTTTACTGACATGATGACAGGCGCAACTGATGAGCGGGAAGGATTACAGCGGCTGCTGGCCCGGGCAGAGAAAGACGACGTAATCATCTGCACAAAAATGGACCGGCTGGGGCGTAACACTGCTGACATGATCCGTGTAGTTGATGGCTGTTACAAAAAGGGGATTGCCATCCGGTTCCTGGAGAACGGCCTCAGTACAGAGGGGACGATGGGTAAAATGATTATCCAAATCCTGGCGGCCGTAGCTGAAGCGGAGCGTGAGCGTATCCTGGAGCGGACAAATGACGGTAGAATCGCGGCACTTGCTGCAGGCGTAAAATTTGGCAGGAAGAGCCATCCACGAACGCCAGCAGCGCTGACGCTTATCTTACAGGGAGAAGCTCTGAGCAGTGTGACAGAAAAAACAGGGATATCCCGGGCGACGTACTTTCGATTAAAAAGAAAAATAAAAAACGATGCTAAAAATACACCTATTTCTCAATAAAATTCAATTTGTTATCTCAAGAAGGTGGGGCTTTTGGAGGAAATGGGCGCGGAACTCCAACATCTTCGGTGTTGACCCTCATAGAACAGGGGCTTTCAATCAAATCTATCCAAGATAAAACGGGTATATCCCGTGCCACTTATTTCAGGTTGAAAAAAATCGTAGTAACTAATCGCTTAACGAGGCTCTATGGAAAGCTCAAATATTCAACTTAAAATTAAAAAATTTCTACCTAATATAGAATATTGGTCAAGGAGTGAAAATGCTCTAGCAGCTAAAGAAAAATACATGTCGTTTTGGGTAAGCCTGAGAAAGGAATTTGATGATAATAACTCTTGGGTTGAGCGTGTCAAATCAGAAAGCGACGATGTTCAGAAATTAGAATTAGCTTTAAAATATATACCACTCCCGCAAGCTTTTAAACAGTCTGCTATTGCATTAAGGTCTTTAATTAAATCAAAAAAGAAAGACAGCACCCCATATATTGATGAGCTGTACTTCTTATATTGGCTCGCATCAATAAAATCATTTAGTGTACCTTACTCTCAACTACTTGGTGAACCAGGATTTAATGTGTTATCAAGGATTCCGGGGAGTGAAATTCTGGATTTGTGCATTAACTATGATGAAATAGGTTATGAACACCTTGATTTACTAAACAAAGGTGATGTAAAGCTATTAATTGAAAATTTTGGCGAGCCCAAAAATAACAATGTATTATACAATGTTCATAGTGTTCTTTGGCAGCACTATGAAATAAAATTAAAGGCAGAAAAGGATAAAGATCTGCGCGACTTTTTTTCGAGCTTATGATAATAACGAGTTAACTTTATGATTGGTTAACTCGTTGTATAAATTTATATTTTTAAACTAGCTCTAAGGTTCTATCCTTTATGCCAGAAAAAGTGACATCTCAAAATGCCTTTTATGTTAAATCCACAATTTCTATATAACAAATAGCGATTAGCGCTGCTTTCTCGCTTCAAAGCGTCATTTTTATACGTGATATCTGGGGTCGTCTCAGAAAACGGAATCTATGGTCACTCCCGTTTTTGCAACACCGATTTTGACGACAAGT
>OKDL01000238.1_pt1 | contig 4502 bp, 4 predicted proteins | sample 1610911 | NCBI WGS metagenome assembly OKDL01 (sample SAMN04436696, study PRJEB24849) | human gut metagenome | biome: human gut; feature: NICU; material: stool | host: Homo sapiens | place: USA: Saint Louis, MO | collected 2010-07-30
TGCAGGTAGATCATCATGGCCGCACCCGCTATCTCGATCCGTAACCTCGATCACCTTGGTTTGGTCGCCGCACTCTGCCAGGAACTGGGCATTGCCCGCATGATCGATGCCTTGCTCCCCAAAACCCCGCCTTTCAAGGTCTCACATGGTGAAGCCTTGGTCGCCATGATAGTGAACGGCCTCGGCTTTCACAGCAGCACCCTGCACATGTTCCCGCAATTCTTCGCTAACAAGCCGGTTGTGCTGATGACCTCAATGATGATGTGCTCGGTCGCTGTCTCGATGCCCTCTTTGAGGCCGATGTCAGCGCCTTGTATCAGGTGATGGCGGCGCAAGTTGTCGAGCGGCTGGGGCTCAAAAGCACCGCAGTGCACCTCGATATTACCAGCTTCCACGTCGATGGCGCCTATGACTGTGCCGATGGGGATCTGGTCGGTAAGCTGCAACTGGTGCGTGGTTATAGTCGTGATCACCGGCCAGAGCTGAATCAAGTGATCCTTGAGCTCATCTGTGAAAATCAGGCCGGCCTACCTGTCTATATGCAGGCCCTGAGCGGCAATAGTAATGACACCAAAGCCTTTGCCCAGACCGTTCGTCGCCATTTGAGCAGTCTCAAGGCCGCGCAGGAGTGCCGTTATCTGGTCGGCGATGCCGCACTGTACTGCGCCGATACCTTGCAATTACTGGCGCAACAGCAGCAACTATTTGTGACCCGGGTGCCCGTCACTCTCAATGAGGCAAAGCAGGCCGTGGCAACCATAGGTGCACAACCGCTGACCGCTCTGGGGTCGGTTCCGGCTGAGGGCGAAATGACACCCTAAGCTTTCGGTTCCTTGGGCCAAAGATATTCGCCAGTCAGTAGAATGTGCGCCCAGCCCAATGGGGATATGTGGGGAAGAAATTCAGGGGGAACATCCAACCCTTCGTTCCGCCGCTCCGTGACGGCATGACCAAGATGGACGGTATTCCAGTAAATGATCACCGCAGTCAATAAATTGAGCCCAGCGATTCGGTAGTGCTGCCCCTCTGTCGTGCGATCGCGAATTTCCCCCTGCCTCCCGATACGGAGCGCATTTTTGAGCGCATGGTGGGCCTCTCCCTTGTTAAGACCGATCTGAGCACGCCGCTGCATGTCCGTATCCAGGATCCACTCAATAATGAAAAGGGTCCGTTCAATACGACCAACTTCACGAAGCGCAACTGCAAGGTTGTTTTGTCGTGGGTAAGAAGCGAGCTTGCGCAGGAGTTGGCTGGGCCTGATTTTGCCAGCGGTCATCGTCGCGGCACAACGGAAAATATCAGGCCAGTTCGCAACGATAAGATCCTCCCGGGCTTTTCCACCTACCAACTTGCGTAACTCCCTGGGGGTCGTATCGGGATTAAATACGTACAACCGCTTCGATGGCAGATCCCTGATTCGCAGAACGAGATTGTAGCCGAGCAGGCTACTGGCTCCGAACAAATGGTCGGTGAATCCTGCTGTATCGGCATACTGTTCGCGAACATGGCGACCGACCTCGTTCATCAGTAGTCCATCGAGAATATACGGTGCCTCGCTCACGGTCGCCGGGATCGACTGACAAGCGAATGGCGCGAACTGGTCGCTTACGTGAGTATACGCTTTGAGGCCGGGAACAGAACCATATTTGGCATTGACCATGTTCATGGCTTCGCCATGCCGCGCTGTCGGGAAAAACTGACCATCGCTCGATGCTGACGTGCCCATCCCCCAGACGCGTGACATCGGCAGTTTACCCTGCGCGGCCACCACAATTGCCAATGCCTGGTTCATGGCTTCGCTTTCAACATGCCAGCGGGCAAGGCGTGAGAGCTGCCAGTAATCATGCGTGTTTGTAGCTTCCGCCATCTTACGCAGGCCCAGATTGAGCCCTTCAGCGAGCAGGACGTTGAGCAGACCGATCCGGTCGCGACATGGAGCCCCGGTTCTCAGATGGGTAAACGCATCTGTGAAACCAAGGGCTGCATCAACTTCAAGCAGCATGTCGGTAATCCGAACGGACGGCATTCGGCGATACAGATCCAGTATGAGTGCCTCGGCACCATCCGGCACGTCTGCTGTCAACCTGTCGATCCGCAACGTTCCATCTTCTATGCTACCGTGCGGAATAGTGCCGTTACGGGCAGCCCGGGCCAGCCGCTTAAGAGCGATCGTGAGTCGCGCCTTTCTGTCTGCCAGCCAATCCTGTGGGTTGGAAGGCACGGCCAGTTTTGCATTTTCCTGCGCCGCGATCATCGGCACCAGTACCTGCTTGAGGTCACCATAGCGGCGCGAATGAGCGAGCCAGACATCTCCGGAACGAAAAGCATCCCGGAGGTGAAAGAGTACCGCCACTTCCCAAAGACGGGTATCTCCTTTTTCCTGAGCTCGTAAATGACGGTTCCATTTGGAGCTGGGCCGCAGGAAACGCCTTTCTGGCGATGCAACACCTTTCATCTCTCCGATCGACAAAGCTGCTGCTACCAATGGTCCGGCGACCGGCGCGGCTTCGAGCTTCAGACAGCGCAACATGCGGGGCGCATAACGACGAAAGCGATGGTATCCCTGCCCGACATATGCAAGAGGCTCATCGGCTAGCGTGTTGCTGAGTTGAGTCCCTGTCGCTACCAGTTGAGCGAGCCGGTCCCATGCAACCGAACTGGCGACAGCCATCTCCAGCGGGGTTCCGTCACTGCGGGCCTCAAGCAACGAAGCTCCCAGCGCGGTGAAGGTACGGATCGTATCCGTGAGTGTGGCTTTAGAGCCGGAAATTGTTTCGTCATGCTGGCGCTTCGCTTCCCGCCAGGTTTTTCCTACGATCCTGTCATGGGTTTCGACTATGGCATCAGCAATCGCCGCTTCCCACTCCACAACACAGACGGCAAGGATCGCCCAGCGGCGGTCCGAAGTGATGTCACGCAAACCGTCGGTGAAGTAGCGTTCACCCTGCCGACGCAGCCGGGCAATGCGATGGGCAGGTATGCTGGCCAAAGCACTATGATTGATATTCAGGGTACGCAGAAATTCGAGCCTGTCGAGCAAACGGTTAGCAGCAGCCGAGTTGTTACCAACCTCGAAGTTGCGAAGCCAGATGAAACGACTGATATTGCCGGCGAGCATTTCACTCAGAAGTTTGTCCAGGTGATCGCGAACATCCGCTGTTAAATTTTCCGCAATCCGCGTTTCAATCCGCCGCTCAGCGGCGACCAGAGCATCCGCGCACAAGCGCTCGATTGTCGATACTGCGGGCAGAATGGTGGAAGTTTCCCGACACCGCACAATAAAACGATGAGCAAGATCCTCGTTTGATCTGGCATCTTCGGCCTGGCCGAAAGTCCACTCCCGCAGATCACGGGCACCACGGCCCGTGAAGGTCTTGTAGCCGTAAATTTCGCGCAGCGTGTCCATGTGCTGCTGACGGGTTTGGCGCCGTGTGGCATAAGTGAGAAGCGCATCAGCCGGAACTCCAAGCTGAGCACCGACGAAGGAAAGGACTTCACGCGGGATCATCTCACCAGGAGCCAGTGCACGGCCCGGATATCGTAAGGCACAAAGTTGCAGGGCAAAGCCAATCCTGTTTTCCGGTCTGCGGCGCTGCCTAATGTTTTCCAGGTCATCATCGCCCAGCGTGTAGAACTTCAGTAGCGACAGTTCGTCCGTGGGCAGATCGAACAGCGCTGCTCGCTGCCGTTCGGTGAAAATATGGCGTCGTGACATACAAATTCGTCCCTTTTGAAGTATAGTCTGTTTTGGACAACAGCCAGCCCATATAAATCAGGGCGTTCCGATACAAAAATCCAGGAGGGTTCAATTGGGACATCGTGCCGCCATTTACTGCCGGGTTTCAACAGCGGATCAGTCTTGTGAACGCCAGGAATTTGATCTGCGAGCCTTCGCCGGCCGTGCCGGCTACGACGTGGTGGGAATATTTAAGGAAACAGGTTCAGGAACTAAACTCGACCGGGCCGAGCGAAAGAAAGTCCTGGCGCTTGCCCAGTCCAGACAAATTGATGCAATCCTGGTCACTGAGCTTTCCCGGTGGGGGCGCTCGACGCTCGATCTGCTCAATACGCTACGTGAACTGGAGAACTGGAAGGTTTCCGTGATAGCCATGAATGGAATGGCGTTCGATCTTTCGTCGCCGTATGGACGAATGCTGGCGACGTTTCTTTCCGGCATTGCGGAGTTTGAGCGGGATCTCATCAGCGAGCGGGTCAAGTCAGGCCTTGCTGTTGCGAAGGCACGTGGTAAGAGGCTTGGTCGTCAGGCCGGAGTGCGACCAAAATCAGACCGACTTTTGCCTAAGGTGGTTGCGATGAGGGCCGAGGGACGCAGCTATCGCTGGATCGCACGCGAGCTCGGTATCAGCAAGAATACCGTCGCTGACATCGTGCAACGACACAGAGCTAACGCTTAGGGTGTAATTTCGCCCTCAGCCGGAACCGACCCCTATTTCAACTGAGATTGGCGACGGGAAGCAGTACGCCAGCAGCCGTGACTTTGC
>OKDL01000252.1_pt1 | contig 3768 bp, 3 predicted proteins | sample 1610911 | NCBI WGS metagenome assembly OKDL01 (sample SAMN04436696, study PRJEB24849) | human gut metagenome | biome: human gut; feature: NICU; material: stool | host: Homo sapiens | place: USA: Saint Louis, MO | collected 2010-07-30
GGGCAACATCAATTGCGGCAATATAATTTTTATTATTGTCTACAAAAAATGAAGATAAGAATATATATTCACCGGGGCCACTTCCCTTCTTTCCTATCTGATTTACAAAAGCTCCTGATTTGTTAAAAACATACAAATTAGAGTTGGCAGAATCCAATATTAATAAACAATTATTTAATTCTCTAATAAGCCCAACATTCTTTACCAAACATGAGTCTTTTGTTTGAAGCTTTAAGAAAGATAACTCTAATATACTATCCGCATTTACATCAGTATCTTTTTCAAAAGAAATTATTATACCGTTTCTATGCGTTTTTTTCTCCTGGGCACAACTACAAAATAGTATAAGTAGTAGCGCAACTGTAATTTTCCACTTTGCCACCATAATAATATTGAATTAATAAAGCTACTATTCTGATACTGGTTTTCTACAACAAAGTGTACCATTACCACTACAATGCAAAGTATTGGAATACTGATCATAACTTACATTCCCAAATGTACAATCAGCCGATGATTCGCGAGAATCTGCCAATGCCTCCACATTTGCCATTACCAAATCTGACATTGTCACCTCTGTTCTTTGTGACTGATATATATTGTAGCCTGCAAAAGTTACGACTACAGCGACTATCAGGGCCGCAAAAATCTTTTTACTCATAATCTACTTTTATGATCTTAATTATTTTCTTATTTGCCGTGTCTCTCTTTCGGGAAGCCACTTCCTCCGTAGAAAAAGTAAATGCTACATTTACTCATTCCAATGAATTTTTCGCTATCTTCGTGTCAGGCAACCTCCTTTTTTTAAAGGTTATCCGGGGGTGGACGATTCTAAGACTTTTCCCAGGACATAGATCGTTCCACTCCCTTTCTAACCAAGTTAATATTTCTAATAATCCAAACTAAATCCTTGGCTCACATACTTCACTTTATCATGTTGAATTGGGCAGTCCACAGAACCTGTACCAATGCAAGAAGTATAAATAGGAGTTTCTCCGCTAGCCAAAGCTTCTACATTCTGAAGTGATAAAGAATTTAAATCACGAACTTGTTTCACAGGCATCCAGTGCCCCATAGAAAGAATAGCAATAAGAAGAATAGCTACTTTTAAAGTTTTTTTCATGTCTATATGCGTTTAAAATGCATACAAACATAAGCCATATTTTTCTTATCATCATCATTTGCCGCGTTACAAAGCGTTACAAGGCCTCAATTTCCGGCAGTTGCAGCTGAAAAAGATCTCTGTTGTGCTGAACAATAGAAATAGAAGGATCGATTTGAAGTACCTTAGATAAACGATGTTTAGCTGTCCGGAGGCACTCCCGGCTCCTTCCAGATAAACACTTCTCGATTTCTTCACGTGTCAATTGACAATCAGTAGCGTTTAAGAAAGCCAGCAAGAGAGTAGAGGACTGAAGATTAAGTGGAATTATTTCCCCATTACACACCAATATCTTTTTATATGCATCAAAGGTCAGTATAGGACTCAATTTATAGATCAAGGATTTTGTTCCCAACAGTTCTTTTGCCTTGTTTAATTCCGCTATTTGCCCTTCGTACACCTTTGACTTTTGCTCCAGATCCTTCAACAGCATGTCCTTTTCCCGAGCATCAGATCGCTGCATTTCAATCTGGTGCGCATATTGATCCCGTATACTCGCTAACTCTACTAATTTTTCTTCCCTTCTTTTTAGCTTCTCCGCTAACAGCCAACGCTCAGACTGTGTTTTAAACAAGTGCTTTCTCACCCTAAACAAATAGATCAAAAAAACGATCAAACACAAAGCTATACCAACAATCATTCCGAATGGAAAGAAATGGTATCTACAAACCGACCACCAAGTATAATATAAAAAACCGGAAACCTCTATTTCACATCTCTCCCCCAAATAAACAACAAACTTCAACTCTGGAGACAGATTGACAGTCCGACTCTTTTTATATAAGGTATTATTTTCCAAGTCTGTAGTTACTATTTGTATCGCAGCTCTTGCCAAAATATGTCGTGTTTGCAGACTATCCGCCCAGGTCTGACTCAAAGTCATGGGAGATAACTGCTTCTCAGAACAAATAACAGAGTGTAATGAACGTTCTCTCGATATCTGAGAAAGATTTTTCCGGCTCTTCCCAGCATCCACTTTATACTGTCTGGATCCGGTTTCGGTCATTATCGAAATAGTTAAAGGTATCGTGTCACTTGATATCCCGGAAAAAGAATAAAATAAATCCAATTCCTCCCCTTTCTTTTTCATTTCATCTTTCAATACTTGTGTAAACAGCTTTTCCGCCTTTATGTGCATCAACTTTCTATTTCTTTGAAAGAAATACAAACTAACCAGAAATGCTAATAACACTATCCCCACAATGCATAGCAATAACCGAATATACTTCATATCAATATATTTAAGTGAAAAACCGTTCTTACCATTTCGATTTATTTTACTGACAAAAATAAGATTATTTACAACAAGAACAAAGACATCGAAGAAAATAATAAAAAAAACAAACAAGACTGTTCATAAGCATTCTGTTCATTTTCAGCACAAACAATAACTCTTGTACAATTCAGATTATTCCAATATAGATTGCATTCAGCATTTTCGTCCTGTCAAATTCTAATTAGCTCTTATTCATTACGGCCATGCTTCTTCATTATTTGTATTTACACAATTCGAGAAAAGATCCCTGCATGAAGAAAAATTTGAAAGATAAAAAATATATATCAAACAAACCCGTAACACCCTAACCAAAAAGTCAGTTTAACTGATAACAATAATAATGATAACGTTCTTCTCCACCATCCGTTTCCTTTGTCATCAGGCAGAGTCGTTCATCATTACTATCCACCGAGATGCATATACCCCATCTATCCAGTATCACTTTCTTTACAGCACGTCCTTCCCAATCAAATACATAAACTTCATTTGCTATTGCCTTATTTTTCCCAATTTGCCCACTGTACAGTGCATAAACATAGTTTTCAGTGGCTACCCCACGAAGAAATCCTTTAGGAGAATCGGTAGAGACATTAACAGAAGACACTTCGTTAGTAGATTGATTCTCAAATACCGGCGTATACGTATTCAAATGTACTACACTTTCCAGGCACGTATCATTTACCACTTTCTGAATAGATAATAAATCGCACTCATACGCCAAGTAAGCAAAACGTTTTTTATCCGGCTTCATAATAAGATCCCCCTGGAACAACAAATAGTTTACATCCCGATTTACCGCTTGCTCTGTGTGTGGAAAAGGAAGATATTGATTTAAAATCTCTTTCTGATTACATTTCGCTATCAAGCCACTTTCAAAAGTCCCACTCCCGTAAAATATGGAATCCGAATAAGCATATACCCTATTCATTCCTAACTTAGGAGCTGAAACACAATCTATCTTTGAAAGACTGCCTTGAGCTAAACTATCAATTTGAAAAGAACTTATAGTTTGTAAAGACTGATCATACAGTACCAAAGAACGCTTGCCCATATCTACATACATTTGGGATATAGATAGAAAATCATCCGGTCCCATGCCTTTATTCCCAAAAGCAACCATCTCTTTCCCTGTATTCATATTATAAACATGCACCATCGGATTGGCAGTCCAATCTATTAGACACAGAGTGGAATCATAAGAACACATCAGATAGGGAGCTAATAGTTCCTTGTTTAAACTAACTTCTTTATCACTCTTAAGCGATTGTTCTAAAGGAAAATCATACACAGTTTTTTCTTCCCTGCCACAAGAATAGAAAGAAAGTAAAAT
>OKDL01000255.1_pt1 | contig 3446 bp, 4 predicted proteins | sample 1610911 | NCBI WGS metagenome assembly OKDL01 (sample SAMN04436696, study PRJEB24849) | human gut metagenome | biome: human gut; feature: NICU; material: stool | host: Homo sapiens | place: USA: Saint Louis, MO | collected 2010-07-30
TTGTATATGTCAGATATATCAATATATTGGATATATTCTTTAAATTGGGAGAGAGAATGCAGGGTTCAGAACGCAAAAGACCCCGTGGTAGCGGGGCCTCTTTTGGCTACGTTTTCTACTTGGTGAGTAGGAATAGCAGCGTGGTAATCTTCTTCTTCGCCCCCAAAGTATATCCCCGACAACATATTAGATCAAATACCCTTGAAATGTGCCATTACCCTTATATAATCCTCAGCGCGAAGAAGACCAAAGATACCCGACTTATCAACCTTTTGGAGAGTAAGCTGGTTTCGACATCCAGCTATCAGAGACATGGTTCCTAAAGAAACTAATGCCTCTTGGTTAATTAAAAAGTCCTACGGTAACGGGTGGTGCCGACTGGCCTAGGTTGGGCAGCGTGGTAATCTTCTTCTTCGCAGATGAAGGCATGTGAGGTATAGGCGACTCGAGGCGAAACACATGTTTTATCGCGCTCCACAGAGATGGAGGAGCGGGTTATGATGGCGTTAGTTATTGCTTTGATTAACTTGGTTGCAGCGATACTGCAACTGATCGAACAGTTCCTGTAATCGGACTGTTCAGGGGAAGGGATCACCGTTTGCCAAGCGGGGGTTCCGACCCCACCCTTCTTAAACCATCAAATCAACTTCCTGCAGCTCATCGAGACAAGCTCAAATGATAGTAAACTGCATACCTGGTGCAGGAGCGGAATACAAAATTTGATAGCAAAACGTATTGTACAATACATTTATGTATGTCATTATCTGTTTTGTACATTACATACAGTAAGGAACGCAACGATGGAGAGGGCTAACCGCGCTACTGAACGTGCCTATGCGGAGCTACAGCAGGCGTATGACTTTTATAATCAGCGCTTGTTTGGCGGCCAGCTGCCGGACTGCCTGATCACGTTCCAGCGCGGGAAGAACACTATGGGCTATTTCAGCCGTAACCGCTTTGTTTCACCGGCGGATGGCACGCAGATAGATGAGATTGCCCTTAACCCTGAGTATTTTCCGGTCTACCCGCTGATCGAGGTCATGCAGACATTGGTACATGAGCAGTGCCATATGTGGCAATTCCACTACGGCAAGCCATCCCGCAAGGGGTATCACAATGCAGAGTGGGCAGCGAAGATGGAAGCCGTCGGGTTAATGCCATCGTCGACAGGCAGACCGGGCGGAGACAAACTCGGCCAGTCGATCAACGATTACCCAATCCCCGGCGGCCGCTTCCAGAAAGAAACGCTGGAACTGTTCCGTACCGGCTTTGCGCTCAGTTGGTTTGACCGGTTTCCGGTCAAAGTGGAACAACCGAAAGACCTGACGCCAATAATCGAACAATGGCGGGAAACGCTCGCTCAGGCACTACAGGCGAACCCCGCAGGGGTAATTCAACAGGATGCCGCGGAAGTTGAACGGCTGCTGACGTTGGCACTGGTGCCATCCGTGCAAGCTACCGATGACGGAGACGATTCGGAGGTCGCAGGGATTGTTCTGCAACCGAAACCCAAAACACGCCACAAACATGTTTGCCCGGAGTGTGGGGCGGCGGCATGGGGCAAACCCGGGTTGAATATTCTGTGTGGTGAGTGCAACGTCGCATTTATCGACATCGATAACTAATCTGCTATCAGAAATGGTGGCGCCGGCACGATGGCCAATTCAAAATTGACGGCATAATTGCCACCCGGAACCAGGCACCGGCCGCAAAAATACTATCAAAGGAGTTAGATATGGGGACATTAACGATCAGGACACAGCCAGAGCACGATACCGCCCTGGTGGCAGTAGGGAATCGCTTGGGTGAAAAGACGGCCTCGCAGACATTACTCAAGTCGCTGATGACGTATGAGCACCACTGTGAAGAGATTGGGGTCAGTTTGGATATCGAAAATTATTGTACTATAAGGGCTTCCCCGGCATGTCAACGCCGGTGTTTACGGTTTCTGTCTGCACTATAGTAAAAAAATAAAGGGGAGAGACTGCGGTACTATAAACGGTCATGATGAATCGTCATCGATTCGGACCCTGATGAAAGACGCTCGTGAGGCTCTAGTTCGTTAGTCGGGTACACTTGCCCTGTACAATAAGCAGATATACCTCACGGGGTCTAACCCTTTATCATCAACGAGTTGCAGAACAGATGGTCATACAGCTTTGTACTTTAGCTTGCTGAGTACAACCTGAAATCATCACCGTAATGCAATGATGCCCAGCACAGTCTTGCATTTTTGGCAGCGATGGCAACAACAGCGCGCCAGTATCCTCTGCGTTCGACCAGTGAGCAGACCCAACGACTGAATAAATCAGTCCTTTTCTCCGCCCCGATCAGTACCGAGCGGGCACCCTGAACCAGAAGTGTTCTCAGATACGAATCGCCAGCTTTCGTTATCCTGCCAAGCTTCGACTTTCCGCCGCTGCTGTACTGCGATGGTGTCAGTCCCAGCCAGGCTGCCAGCTGGCGCCCATTCTTAAAATCATGTGCATTACCGATACTGGCGACCAGCGCACAGGCCGTTGTGGGGCCAACGCCCTTCAATTCCATCAGCCGCTGACTGCGATGATCTGTTTTGGCCATGCGGGACAAAATTCGGTCATATTCAGCGATGTTATCTTCAATGCGAGCAACGTGCTCCAGCAAATCATCAACACATTGCTGAACCTGAAGTGGTAAAGAATTCTTCTGCTCAAAAACTATGTGGCGCAGGGCATCTGTACTTTGTGGGGCGATAACGCCGAATTCAGATATCAACCCCCGGAGACGATTATATGTTGCTGTTTTCTCTTCGATAAAACCCTGTCGGGTACGATGCAGACACTGCATTGCCTGCTGGCTCTCATCCTTAACCGGCACAAACCGCATATGTGGGCGACGAACCGCCTCGCAGATAGCCTGAGCATCAGCTGCATCATTTTTCCCTGATTTACCAGCCATGCGGTAAGGCGATACAAATTTAGCGGCCATCAGACGCGGCTCATGACCATACTGCCGAAACAGTCTTGCCCAGTAATGAGCCCCGGAGCACGCCTCCATCCCGATAACACAGGGCGGCAAACCAGCAATCAGCCCGGGAAGAGCTGCGCGGGTTACTCTGGATTTAACCAGAACGGTTTTGCCATTCTGGTCAACGCAATGAACAGCGAACACATTTTTAGCAAGATCGATACCGACAGTAGTAATGGTCATAACGAATCCCTCCGGGGTTGTGTTTACCCCATGATTGCACAAGAGTTAATCAGGCGCATAATCAGGGGAAGTCCCTTCCATTCGTTAAGGTTATTTTTTGACCTGCCTAATTTAGCTGGCCTCAGCCGACGAAACTTACCGGCTGACGGTATCCGGTTGCTTTTCCATATATAATCGCCTGTCAGATTGATGTGTTCCCAGCCTAGCGGGGACAAATGCGACAGCAGTTGCTCGTTGATCTTCACTCCCTTACGCTT
>OKDL01000264.1_pt1 | contig 2967 bp, 2 predicted proteins | sample 1610911 | NCBI WGS metagenome assembly OKDL01 (sample SAMN04436696, study PRJEB24849) | human gut metagenome | biome: human gut; feature: NICU; material: stool | host: Homo sapiens | place: USA: Saint Louis, MO | collected 2010-07-30
ATCCGAATAGCGACAAGCAAGTTGAATATCATGCAGGACAGCTAGAACATTGATCTTGAGTTCCTTTACAATGGCTAACAAGTCTAGCTGATACTTGATATCCAAGTGATTGGTTGGTTCGTCCAGGAGCAAGAGAGTCGGTTCTTGTATGCGCATATTTTCGGGCAACAGCACCCAGATTGCCGAAAGTGGATGCAACTGCATTACAACCGCCTTCAATGGCAAGCTTCACAATGTTTTCCGGATCGAAATAAATCGGATTCGGAGCGAACGAAGCTCCGGCCGTATGTTCGATGTCCTGATCGACCGGAAGAATGGATACATATCCGGTGTTTGCCAGACGACCATGCCCCAGCAATGTCTGCAAACTGCGCAAAGTCTGTATGTTACGGTCAGAGTCAATCCATATCTTATCGATTGTATCCGGTGACGGTACGTGAATCAGTGATTTATCAATGGTTTTGCAAGTGTGGTTCAGGTAATATTCAGCCTGATTTCCCAACAGTTCTATTATTTTATTCATAATTGTAATGGTTTTGAGTTCACCACAGATTACACAGAGTTCCACAGAGATTATTTTCTCCTAATATCATTAAAACTCTGTGAGACTCGGTGTTACTCTGTGGTGAAGTTTGATTCGTTTCTAAACATTTACGAGGTCTCTCTCCTCTTATTTTTTCTTTCCCTGGTTGGCAACCGCTTCCATCAACTTACGGATTTCTTCGGGATCACCCAGGAAATAGTCTTTTTCCAGATTCAGTTCGTCACTGAACTCAAATACGTAAGGGACGGCAGTCGGCAGATTCAGTTTTACGATCTCTTCATCGGAGATGTGCTTCAAGTGCTTGATGATGCCGCGCAAACTATTTCCGTGGGCAACAACCAGAATTTCATCAGCCGTTTTCAGATTCGGGAAGATGATACACTTCCAATAAGGCATGATACGTTCGATGGTATCTTTCAGAGATTCTGTCCGGGGAAGTTCCGCATCGGGTACTTCCTGATAACGATTCTCAAAGCGGGGATTTCTCGGATCGTCTTCCGACAGGGCATTGGGAGCTATATCATAACTCCTGCGCCAGATAAGCACCTGTTCATCCCCGTATTTAGCGGCTGTTTCGCTTTTGTTCAGTCCTTGCAGATCGCCGTAATGTTTTTCATTCAGGCGCCAGCTTTTCTCTACCGGAATCCAGTCCTGATCCATCCGGTCGAGTACGCAATTCAGCGTTTTCACCGCTCGTTTAAGGTATGACGTATAAGCTTTATCGAAGTTAAATCCATTCTCTTTCAGTAGTTCGCCTGCTTTACAGGCTTCGGCAATTCCTTTTTCTGTCAGATCGACATCTGTCCAACCGGTAAAACGGTTCTCTTTGTTCCATGCACTTTCTCCATGACGGAGCAATACAATCTTTTTCATTCAACTCTCCTTTCTTTAGGTGTTTACTATAGAACATTTGTACTGAGTACAAAGTTCACGAAACTTTTTCTAAATATCTATGCTGAAGTATGCTGATAAAAGTTACCTTTGTACACTGTAAGTAACCTTTTTATTTAATTCCTAAATGAACAACACATGAGAAAGCTCTTTTTTCCATTACTACTATTCGTATCCGGTCTGCTATCCGCCCAAACAGAGATAACACTCTATGTATCACCTTCGGGCAGCGACCATCATCCCGGAACAGCGGAAAAACCGATGGCTACTTTAGAATATGCCTGGAAAAAGGCCTCACGGCAGGCCGGCCGGCGTTCCATCACCATCTACTGCGAAGGCACCAACTACCTGTCCGCTCCGATTCTTATCACAAACGAGACTTCGGGCACACCCGAACATCCGATCCGTTTTTCTTCGTATCCCGGACAAAAGGCGGTCATCAGCGGTTCGCGTATACTCCGGAACCTGCGTTGGAAAGAGTATAAAAACGGTATCATGCAAGCCAAAGTGGAAGAAGAACTGATCCCCGACCAGCTCTTTGTGAACGGGAAAAAACAGATATCGGCACGGTATCCGAATTTTGATCCGAATATACGCATCTTCAACGGATATGCAGCTGACGCCTGCTCCCCCGAACGTGTGAAAAACTGGAGCAACCCCGCGGGAGGTTATCTGCACGCCATGCACAGCAGAGAATGGGGAGGCTACCAATACAGCATCGAAGGCAAAGACGCCAAGGGCGAACTGATACTGAAAGGCGGATTTCAGAACAACCGCCAGATGGGTATGCACCACACCTACCGCATGGTAGAAAACATCTTTGAAGAGTTGGATGCCGAAGGGGAATGGTATTTTGATAAAGAAACCCATACACTCTATTTCTATCCGCCGCGAGAACTCGACCTGCAAACCGCCTTGTTCGAAGTGCCGCAGGCAAAAAACCTCTTTATCCTGAAAGGAAAAACCGGAAGTCCGGTCCGTCACGTATCCATAGACCATTTGGAACTGACACAAACCCTGCGCACCTTTATGAAAACCAATGAACCCCTATTGCGCAGTGACTGGAAAATCTATCGGGGAGGAGCCCTGGTAATTGAAAATGCCGAAAAATGCTCTGTAAACGGCTGCTACCTGCACGATATAGGAGGCAATGCTATCTTCTTCTCCAATTATAACCGCAACCACCGTGTCAGCCAAAATCATATCACCCGTATAGGAGCCAGTGCTGTTTGCTTTGTAGGCTCTCCGGATGCCGTCCGTTCCCCTCTGTTCGAGTACGGAAAGTCGCAAACCTGGGAGCAGATGGATAAAGGGACAGGCCCCCTCACCCCCGACTATCCCTCAGACTGCCTGGTGGACGACAATCTGATTCACTCGATCGGAGAGACAGAAAAGCAGGGAGCCGGTATCCAACTATCTATGTCCGCACGAATCACCATCCGTAACAACAGTATTTACGACCTGCCCCGTGCCGGCATCAACGTCAGTGAAGGTACCTGGGGAGGACATCTGATAGAAGGAAACGATGTGTT
>OKDL01000267.1_pt1 | contig 2708 bp, 4 predicted proteins | sample 1610911 | NCBI WGS metagenome assembly OKDL01 (sample SAMN04436696, study PRJEB24849) | human gut metagenome | biome: human gut; feature: NICU; material: stool | host: Homo sapiens | place: USA: Saint Louis, MO | collected 2010-07-30
GCTTATAAACCTGTGGGATAATAATATTTTTTATCATGGAGATATTTTCATGGAGGGAATAAATAAGGATAATTATTGAGCTTGTGTAATGAATTTGTATTTAAAAATGTGAAAACAAGAAATAACGCTTCTACCTTCACAGGCAAAAGCGTTACAAACGGCTATTAAGGCAACAAAGTTATTGATTTATGTTATGTTTTATCTCCTTAACAACTTAACTCTTGAAAAGTTTTATAAACTAATAAAAAAATAAACAATATGAAAACAATTGATTCAATCATTATTCACTGTTCGGCCACGCGCTTCGGACAGGATTTGCGTGCAAAAGACATTGACCGGATGCATAAACAGAGAGGCTTTAATCAGATCGGGTATAATTACGTAATAGATATTGATGGGACTGTGGAGAACGGTAGGCCCTTGTCTGTGGACGGGGCACATTGCAATACGAAAGGGGACAGTGGGCGGTCGTATAACAAACATTCGATTGGTATCTGCTATATCGGCGGCCTGGATGTCAATGGGAAAGCTGCTGATACCCGGACAGAAGCGCAACGAATAGCTTTGCGCGATTTGGTAGAGAAGCTCTGTAGAGACTACCCTATTATCGAGGTACTTGGACACCGGGATACATCACCTGACTTAAATGATAATGGGGAGGTAGAACCGTTTGAATATATCAAGGCTTGTCCATGTTTCGATGTACGGAAGGAGTTCTCTAATTTTATGAAACCTGTAATCATACGGCCATGAAATCTTTGCCTTACATTATCATAATCATTCTTGTCCTGTTTATCGTATTCCGCCCGACAAGGGTGGAACGCGTACCGGGTGAAGTGGTCAGAGATACGATCATTACAAATCGTATTGATACGGTCTGGGGTACAGTACCCATTCCGGTTTATGAAAGCGTTGTAGATTCGTTCCCGTTCGTTGTTCCTGTTCCTGTGCCGGGTGATACGGTTCGGGACACGGTGTATTTGCCTATTACACAGAAAATCTACAAAGACAGCCTTTATACGGCTTATGTGTCAGGATACCGAGCCAAGCTGGATAGTATAGAGGTGTACAGCAAAACGCGCACGATGTTCATCAGAGAGCGGGCAAAGCGGAAACGGTTCGGGCTGGGTGTGCAGGCCGGATACGGTTTTTCTGGGAATAAGGCAACCCCTTATGTTGGGATTGGGGTGAGTTATAATTTGTGGGAATGGTAATCCTTATTAATCAAGGAATATTATCGTGGCTCAGAAGTAAGTTGTTAAAATATGGTGTTTTTCATTAATAGAATAGGGGGTTTCCTTTATAATACTGTCTTTATATTAAAATAATAAAACCTATTAAAACAGTTATGAGAAAATTATTTTATGCAACAGTAGCATTTGTTGCGTTTTTGATTGGATTATTTTTATTTATGTTTGCTTCATTTACTTCTTGCACCAGTAACAATGAATTAACACCGCCAGAAATGTATGTGGATGTTAATGAAATAACTTTAAGTACCTTGTGGGTAGATGTGGATTGGCCACCGAGTGTTCATAAGATTAATGTGTACGGTACAAGGGCGGTTTCTTTTAAATCTGAAAATGAGAAAATCGCAAGGGTGTCTCCCGACGGGAAGGTTGTTGGAATGCGTGCTGGTTCTACAAATATTGTTGTTCAAGGAGACCTGAAAAGTATAAAGGTAAAAGTTAATGTTATCCCTCGCCCTTCCAATTTTTTAGAGCCATTATACAACTTTACATTAACTAAAAAAGAACTTATTCAACAAAAAGGAGATGGATATGATATGCAAGTAGATCCAGATATCTTTTATTATAGGTGGGGAGGAGTATCGCCAGTGGGAGAATATTATTTCTTTGATAAACAGACTGGTTCACTTTTTACTTCATATTTAATTGTGAATAAAAGTAAAGTAACAGAGCAGGATTTATATATTTTCTTCGAAGAACGATATTTAGCATTAGGCAAAGGGGGATGGAAAAGTTTGGATGGTCGTTTGATAGTCCAAATATCAGAATATGATGATCAACATTATAAAATAAAGTATTCGGCAAAAAAAGAAGAATGATATATATATTGTTTTAGAGAATGATGGTAGCGGTTTAAGCAGAAGTATTATTATAGTTTATATCAGATTAGATTAATGACCGAATAAATGAATAAGATAACTGAATAAGCCTCCTTCAATACCACAGTTGCTTGTGTATGGTGGGCTATCTGTTTTCTAATAATAGCAGTTACTGGTTTAGAAAGAAATACCATCTTCGCACTGTGTAGAAATATCTTATCATTAAGTTGCTGGCCTCGATTCTTAGGAGTCGGGGCTTTTTCATTCAAAAGAAATCTTTCTGCATCTGGAAGATTAGTTCCACTATTTAAAATATACAATTGCTTTTTATTCCCTTATTTTACATTTTTGCAATGTATCCTTTATACAAATGAGTTCAGATAAATTAAGGGTGGACCCTATTTGTTGCAAGTAAAGTGAAGCTAGTTCGTATCAAGCATGCAGATTAGGTACAGAATAGCTGGGGATGAGTTGAGCCTTATGTTAGTTTTGAAGTGAATTGTAATTTGTGGGAGCGGTAAACTTAAATTCGAAGTCAGAGGTTGAGTACACTGAGATAAAAAAGGTGCAGAAACGATGCATTTTTTAGTAATATCTATATCTAAATATACATGTTTGACAGCATTATTTAGCTAATTAT
>OKDL01000292.1_pt1 | contig 1976 bp, 1 predicted proteins | sample 1610911 | NCBI WGS metagenome assembly OKDL01 (sample SAMN04436696, study PRJEB24849) | human gut metagenome | biome: human gut; feature: NICU; material: stool | host: Homo sapiens | place: USA: Saint Louis, MO | collected 2010-07-30
GTGAAATTTAGGCAACAAATTACTACTAATGCTACTTTATTGAGTGAAGATAGAATTCGATATATGAAGGACATGAACTTTGATTTCTTTCAGATATCTATTGATGGTAATGAGTGCCGCCAGAACCTGATTAAACGTTATTCTGATAAACATGGTACTTATAGAGATGTGGTTGACAATATTAATTTGCTTTCTGAGGTAATTCCAGATGTTTCAATTTGTTTGCGTGTAAATTATGATAAACAAACTTTGAAGAATATAAAAGATATAATAAATGATTTTACGGAAAAAAGTATAAAGTGCATTACTGTAGATTTTCAGAGAGTGTGGCAGATTTCATGTACAGAAGAAATGCGAAAGTTATTAGAGAAGGCAAAAGTTGAATTTGAGAAGGCTGGTTTTCGTTCGCGTTTTTGGGCATATAGGCCATTTAGATATAAGTGTTGTTATGCGGATAGTATCAATCATTATGTTGTCAATTACGATGGTAGAATTTTTAAATGTACAGCACGTGATTATGGGGAAGAACTAACTCTTGGCCATTTGTTAAAATCTGGAGAGATTGATTGGAACGATGGAATATTGAGTAAGATGTTTGTAAAGGCTACATTTGAGAATGAACGTTGTGAAAATTGTCGAGTTTTACCTTTGTGTATGGGACCATGTATACAAAAAAATTACGATGCACTTATAAATTGTAAACAGCTTACTTGTGTATATGATAACGTTGAATACAGTTTGTCTTCTTTTGTAATAGAAATGGCAAAACAAAGAAATTTAATATAATCGATGAAAAAAAAATATATTACAGTTGATGATATTAAGTATCAATTAGCTAACCTGCGTCAGCTGACTTTTGAAGTGACAGATGCTTGTAATCTGTGTTGTAAGTATTGTGCGTATGGTGAATTTTATAATGATTATGATAAGCGTGAAAATAGCACAATTAGTTTGTCCGCTTCTTTGAAATTAATTGATTATTTAGTTGATTTATGGGGTTCAGAATATAATACGTCAGCTAAACGTAACGTATATATCAGTTTCTATGGGGGAGAACCTTTATTAAATATGCCATTTATTGAATCGGTGGTGACGTATATTGAAAAACTGCATTGCCAATATCGCAATTTTACTTTTTCAATGACAACGAATGCTTTGTTGCTTGAACGTCATATGGATTTTTTGGTGGCACATGATTTCAATTTGCTTATCAGTTTGGATGGTGATGAATATGGCACTTCCTATAGAGTGAATAAGGTGGGTGATCCTGCATATCCCAATATTATCAGAAATATGCTGTATTACATAATCGTAATTCGGTTACTTCTATTTATCACTTCTTTAAAACTCGTTACAATAAAGTACCCAGTATTGGAGAGTTGAATAATATGGGGATTCGACCGGATAAGGTAGAACTTTTCCAAAAAACGTATCGTAATTCACAAGAAAGTTTACACCAAGCAGAGAATTATGAAAAAATAGAGCAGGATATGTTTCTAAAATCAGCTACTTATCAGACTCTTACCAATTTTCTCCATCAGTATAGTGGGTTTGTTTTTCGAAGTTATGTTGATTTGCAATATGGTAAACCTAAAAAAACAATTCCTACCGGTACTTGTATCCCTTTTGGTAAAAGAATGTTTGTCACTGTTACTGGTAAGATTTTACCTTGCGAACGCATAGGACAACAATTTGCATTGGGAAAGGTAACGGCAGATAGCGGTGTTGAACTTGATTTAGAAGCAATTGCAGATAAGTATAATACTTATTATGCTAAAATGGAAAATCAATGTAGTAAATGTTACAAAGCAGAATCTTGTATACAATGTATTTTCAATCTTAATAACTTGGATACTTGTCCTGTTTGCTATGGATTTACTAGTAAACAAGCTTTTGAAATCTATAAAGCAAAACAAATAGATTTTCTAAGAAAGCATCCGGAAGAATATTATCGAATTATGGAAAATGTGATGGTT
>OKDL01000323.1_pt1 | contig 1434 bp, 2 predicted proteins | sample 1610911 | NCBI WGS metagenome assembly OKDL01 (sample SAMN04436696, study PRJEB24849) | human gut metagenome | biome: human gut; feature: NICU; material: stool | host: Homo sapiens | place: USA: Saint Louis, MO | collected 2010-07-30
GGCGACCCTTTGGTTCCATTCGAAACCCGCGGGTCAGGGGAGTGACAAAGTTCCTGGGCGTGATGTGCCTGCGTTATTTGCGTTTCCGGCCCGAGCTCTGGCTGATGCCAAGGCGATAGAGGCCGGGATGAAATCGGTGAATATGCCGGCACGTGGTAGCCTGGTGAACAGTAATGGTCAGTTAGCGTTAAAACTGCTGAAAACAGGTGGGAGTCTGCCGGCAGCGGTTCAGGTGTTGACGGGGGTGCGAGATCCTAAAACTGGGCTAGACCGCATTACCGTTCCAGCAGTAGCAGGGATGCCAGTGCGAACTGTCTTGGTTAACCCGTAGCACCAGTACATACGGGCACCGAATTGAAACCCGTAGATACCATCACGGTAACGACCACACCAGCGGCGGAGATAAATGGAGTTCAGGACTTTATCTACTGGCGACCAGATGCTGCAGGGACGGGTGTGGAGCCGGTGTATGTGATGCTGAGCGATCCTAAAGGAAAATCTCCTAAGCTTAAAATTGATGAGAAAATCAAAGATCAGATGGAAGAGCGGGGATGGACTGAGAAAGATATCAAAGATACCGTAGCTAAAGGTGTTACAGGTAAATCTATTGACAAGCGCAGCCCAAAGAAAACACCACCTGATTATTTGGGTCGTAACGACACAGCATCAGTGTACGGTGAGCCAGGCAAATATGTGGTGGTTAACGATCGTACCGGTGAAGTAGTCCAAGTTAGTGGAAAAAATAAACCAGGCTGATGACTCACGAATTGAATGGGGGAAATAAAATGAGTGCTAATGGATTTACATATAACGATATTTTTGATGATGGTAATGTTTTTTTCGAGAAAAATGGTAGTTCAACAATGGTGCTTACACCAAAGGCTGCGATTGAAGTTTGCCGAGAGGCGGAAAAGAGAAAATTATGGATCTCTGGTATTGATGGTGGGCATTGGATGAATCCGGGGTTCAGGATTGATGGCTTCACTTCATGGACATACAGCAGACCTAATGATTATCAGTCAAAGCTTTCTGAAAATAGCAAGATGGCAATTGAAAATATAAAATCAGATGCAGCAGATGGTTACACGGCATTCTTGGTGACAATAACGAAAGAGAAACCTTAGAAGACACTACAGTTAAGGTCATATATCATGCAAAATGCCACCCTTATGGGTGGCATTTTTTATGTTTGCAATTAGAGATAAATTTTAAGAGAGGCCCCTCCTGTTTTGGCTAGGAAACCGCTTTAAAGAAGTGCTTCTTTTTTGGGTTTTTTTTTATCAGGTCAGCATAGTCATGCATTATTGTTTTCGATGCGATTTCCAGTGCTTGAGTGATCTTTTTGGGGAAGGACTTCAATATTTTTTGCTGTACGTTTTGATATGTGGTGAATCCCTTGGATAACTTTGTGCGCTAGGATTTCTGCCGCCACTA
>OKDL01000342.1_pt1 | contig 1080 bp, 2 predicted proteins | sample 1610911 | NCBI WGS metagenome assembly OKDL01 (sample SAMN04436696, study PRJEB24849) | human gut metagenome | biome: human gut; feature: NICU; material: stool | host: Homo sapiens | place: USA: Saint Louis, MO | collected 2010-07-30
ATAAAGGCTGCATTTTATGTGGATTGCTCATTGCCCCCACCTCACCATCATGACAACGCTCTGTGCTCCAAAATCGCACCCAGTCATAACAAACATAATCAACACCTTAGATGTAATTAAACTCATAAAGCCGGTCTTTCTGATAGTCAGTCATTCTACTGCGACTTATCAGACCAAGTCATGGGGATCGTTTTTAAGCATTTTTGATTTGCCTTAGACCTTAGCGGATCATAAAACCATCCCCACTTGTTGAAGTACAACACTACGGATTTCATATGATAAATGAATAAATTCAAGTTCTTGTAAGATCCCTTACCAAACACATGAATAATCGTGGCCCCTGGGAAATAGATGATATCGGTCATTGACAATGCCCGGCGACAAAGATCCACGTCCTCCAGATACATGAAATACCTTTCATCAAACCCCTCAAGGCGCTTCAATAGCATTGATTCTAGAAGCATAAAACAGCCTGAAACCGACGGAACTGAAAAAGATTTAGTATAATCAGCACGTTGTATTTCATATTTGAGATCCAACTTTGCCCCCAATTGAGGGAAAAATCGGCGCAAGAACAAGTTTGACGGTGTAGGCAACAGGCGGCAGCTAAACTGGAAGCGCCCATCGCTATAGTGGATACGGGGAGAGACAAACCGATGCTTTCCATCTCGGGCAAAACTGATATCAGGATTGCAGATCAAAAAGTAATCGCACTCATCCAGGTAGCGTTTCATAGCAAGGTTGTGGCCATAACCAAACCCTCTGTTGGCATCAGCCGCAATGTAGCTGATCCGAGGGTTATCTAAGGAGGCTGCCCAGTCTGAACCTCCGTTATCGACCAAGACAATCTTTTCAACACAGGCTTCGCTAAGCAGTGACAACAAGGTATCTTCCAGTTGAGCGTAGCTGTGGTTATACAAAACGATTGAGGCAACAATTTGGTATCGTTTTTGTTCTGAAGACATGCCGTATGAAGTTCCTAGAACCATAATTTTTTTAATAAAATCGTGTTACGAAATTCTGGTCATTGCTAAGCTTATCATTCATCACTGCAGTATGAAAAATCATAGCCACCCAGCA
>OKDL01000353.1_pt1 | contig 1022 bp, 2 predicted proteins | sample 1610911 | NCBI WGS metagenome assembly OKDL01 (sample SAMN04436696, study PRJEB24849) | human gut metagenome | biome: human gut; feature: NICU; material: stool | host: Homo sapiens | place: USA: Saint Louis, MO | collected 2010-07-30
TACTGACGGCGATTTTGAATCAAAAGCATTCCAAATTATTTCTGAAAGTGCTGGGATAGGTTTTGCTGCGGAAATATCCTCAAGATGGTCTTTACCAAGAATTACATCAATGTTTTTCATTACTTTACCCCGCATACATTTTTACAACTGATGATGCCATATGATTTGGGGAAAAGTCACATGGAATAATGCAGGTAACACATGAACCTCACAAAAAATAATGTTCTTGCGTTACCTCGGAAAATCACTTCTCGCTCATCAACTCCGGCGCTTCAGGCAACAACCGACGATACGTTTCAAGATGTGCAATCAACGCATCTAACTGCTCCGTATTAGTGACAATTCTTTCACCTGAAAGAGTATGCATGATGAAGCCATGTGGATCGTCCCAAAAGAATGCTTCTTCCTTAAGGAGCTGTCGATAGTCTGCGGCATGGTATCCAAATCGTTCAAGCCAAACTTCTCCATGTGCTCAATACGCTCTTGCTCTGTAATTGGCATAATTTCACTCCTCATTATTTAATTCTTAATAGTTCCATCTTGGCTTCAGCTCTGCGCCGATCAATATGCTCCGCTAAATCGCTAATGTGGACCATTCGTGGTGCTTTCTGGGTATCACCAACCCGAAATGTTGGTAATGAAAGTTTACCTTCAGCCGCTTTCTGTTCTGCAGTCGAAGGTCTCAGGCCGAGATACTTCTCCGCGATCTGAGATAAGTGCACAACAGCAGTTTCAAATTCGGCCATCAGTAGAAAGGTTGTGTTCATGCTCACCCTGCAACTATCTACCACGATAGTTCACAATATAGCCCTTCCCGTATAAAAAAATAAAATATGCGTTTAACTGTCCACCTATCCACTTTCCTTATTTTTATCAATTAAATCATGATATTGATAGGTGGTTAGTTCATTTTTAAGTATCCGTAAGTCTCCACTCCAACTCACCACCCTTTTTCAAAATAGGTGGAGAGGTGGATACTTAGTGGAGAGTTAAAATTAAACTATCCACCCATTAACCATATG